>Ga0172381_10000205_pt1 | contig 73385 bp, 94 predicted proteins | sample Leawel6488metaG_FD_119754 | JGI IMG/M metagenome (GOLD analysis project Ga0172381, IMG submission 119754) | Leachate microbial communities from a municipal landfill in Southern Ontario, Canada - Leachate well 64-88 metaG | ecosystem: Engineered > Solid waste > Landfill > Unclassified | place... | reverse complement strand
TGTCAATAGACTCTGTAGTGAGAGAAGCCATGAAACGCCTGTTGCTCGCAATCATCTGCCTGTTGCTTCTGCCAGTGCCCGCACGATTTCGGTCGGCTACCAGATGGGCATGGAGAAATACTACAAGGCCTTCGATGCTTTGCTGAAGGCGAAGAAGATAGACCAGTACGATAAGGCGGCGACGAAAGACAAGCTGGTGGAGATGAAGCTGGAAGCAATAACGAAATAGAGCAAACCATAAGGAGTAACTAACATGAAAGACTTTACCAAGAAACTACTACTGACGACAGTCGCCACCGCTCTGATTACTGTAACGGTGGTGTGCTCTGCGGCTGCCCTAAAGCCGGTTACCGGAACCGTCGAACGCTTCAACGTCACCGCAACAACGATTGGGGCAAATGAGATCCTCGCGGGAGTAGCCGGTCAACAGTACCTCATCACGAGCATCACCATTACGTCTTGTAGTGATACGGAGGAGACTTTCTACCTAAGCAGTGGGGCTGCTGAACTGTGGTACTCTGCCGCGACACCAAAGGCTATCGACCAGACGAGCATTAACGGCTACTCGGGGATATCCCTTCCAGGATTCCCAGGAGGGCATTTCCTCACGACGGCGGGAGAAGACTTTACTATCAACCTCACCGTCGGGGAAGATGTCAACGTGATGGGAACCTACTTGGTGGTCCAATGATCGAACGTGCGGAGCAGGTAGCTGCGAAACTCAAACAGTTGGAGGCTACCTCCCGCCAAAAGAATAACGTCAGCGTCATTGTCGGCTACACGGCCCGTTACGCTCTCTGGGTTCATGAGGCCCCGATGAAACTCAAAGGCCTGCCCCGGAAGAGGCCCCATAAAGGCTTCTACTGGGACCCCCAAGGACGGGCGCAGAACAAGTACCTAGAGCAACCATTCCGCGACAACATCGAGGAAATCAAGAGACTGATCCTAGTGAACGCTCAAGCCACGGGCTCCCTTGAAGCGGGGCTACTTACGGCCGGGCTATACCTTCAACGCCTAAGCATGCAGTTAGTACCTGTAGACACCGGGAACCTAAAGGCGAGTGCCTTTACCCGCAAGGAACCGTTATGAGCCTAGAACACAGCCCTAGCCAGATTCTACGGCAGCTTCTCATCGACCTAGCCCTAGCGGGAGCCGACGGGGAAGCCTGGCCAGCCTACGCTACGGTGCTGCCGGATACCCCGGATGCGTGTATCGCGGTGATCGATACGGCGGGGATGTCTCGGGGCCGGTTCTCGGTTGGGGGAGAGTACCAAGACAACCCGGGCATCCAGATAATCGTCCGATCATCCAACTTCCAGGCCTCCTGGAGTAAATCAAGTGCGATTAAGAGTGCCCTGAGTGCTGTGCATCTTACGGCCGTGGCTGTAACCGATCCGGCAGAGTATGGCACCTCCAGCGTAGGCTACGTGGTGTACAACGTGAGTTTGAAGAGCGGCCCCCTACCACTCAACGACCCTGACAGTGAACGCAAGCTAGTGTCTCTAAACTTCATGGCGACACTCAGACAAATTCCCTAACCGACGGAGGATCTACTATGGTTGCCCCTACTGCAACAACCCGTTCTACCCCTACTGGCCTGCCGCTGCGAGACGGTTTCGCAACGATGGTCACTTTCGGAAATGACCCCGACATTTCCCTCTGGGAGAAGGAAACAACCCCTCCCGGCTTGGATCAGGGGGAAATGATCGACACAACGACGTTCCACAACGTCACCTACCGTACCAAGTGGCCCCGTAACCTCACGGAGGTCACCAATGGTTCGTTCCGGGCAGCCTACGATCCGGGGAACCGCGCATTGCTCATGGCTCAGATTGGCGTCAATCAGGAAATTACCGTCACCTACAACGACGGTACCAAAGATGCCTTCTGGGGAGCCTTGATCAAGTTCCAACCCCAAGCTCACTCCGACGGTGAACAGCCCGAAGCCGACGTGGAATTCGGTATCACGAATACCGACTCTGCTTTTGGCGAAGCAGGCCCCGCCAATACGTCGGTTGCCGGTACCTAGTTCATCCCCCATCGGTACCTAGCTGGCGAGTCCTCGGATGACCCAGCTAGGTATTTTCTACCTTTCTTCCAGGAGCGAAACCATGTTTGAGAATTTTGATTTCGGAAGTCTTCAACTCATCGAGGTTCCTATCACTGGGCCTGACCGCAAGAAGTATATGTTGCGGGAAGCCTCCGGGGATGCGGTAGCGAAGTTCAACAACGCCCGGGCTCGTTGCGTCCGGTTCCAGAACGGCGGTATGTCGGCCGTAGACGGCCAAGGGGACTTGGAGCCTTTGCTGGTGTCCTATTGCCTCTTTGAGGTCTACGATACCGGGGAAGTGGCTACCAAATCGGTGCCCGTGGCCATGGTCCGTAACTGGCCTGAGCGAGTCATCCGACGCATCTATGACAAGGCCCGCGAGATCAGCGAGATTGACCAGGACGGTAGCCTTGAGGACTTGAAGAAGCAACGCGATAAGCTCAATGAGCAAATCGCCAAGATGGAAGAGGATGCCTCAAAAAACGAGCAAGAGCCCTCCGCAACTGGCTCCGAATAGCCGAGCGGCTAGGGCTGAATTGTACTCTCCAAGAGTTCATGGCTAGGATGACTAATCGGGAGTATCGAACGTGGGTTGCTTACTTAGATCAGGAGTTAGATCACCCTAGCCGTACAGACCACTACCTGATGCAACTCACGGGCTACGTATCTCATATCATGTCGAAGAAGTCTTGGCAACCCGGGGATTTCAAGTTGAAGTTCAAGAGCCCCCAAGACGCTGAGAAGTCTTTAGAGCAGCGAGTTGAAGCTGACAAGGCCCGTTGGCGCACCCGAGCCGGGCTACCCTCCAGGAGACGGAATCATGGCTGAAGCTGAAATCGAACGCATGGTAATCCGTCTCATGGGAAACGCCTCTCACTATGAGCAGGCTCTCCGCACCGCCGCAAAGAGCACTAGTGATTTTGCTTCTAGTGTATCTAAGCACCTAACAGCTATCGGCTCTAAGTTCACCAGCTTGGGCCGTACAATGTCCTTGTCTATCACTGCCCCTCTAACGCTTATTGGGGGATTGGCTACGCGTGAGATGACAAAATACACTAGTATTCTTGGGGAGATGCAGGGGCTAGGGGGAGCTACCGCTGATCAAGTCAAGGTCTATGATAAATTCGTTATGGACTTGGCAGGCAAGGTAGGTAAAGGCCCTGTAGAGTTAGCCGACGCCATGAAAACTATCACCTCACTAGGCGGTATCACCCAGTCAGATGCTATTGAGACTCTCCAGATATCGGCTAAAGCAGCTGCGGCGGGTTTGGGAGATACCAAGTCTGTGGCTGACGCAGCTACCTCCGCTATGAGTGCTTATGGCTTTGCTAACCTCAGTGCTACGGAGGCCGTCGATACCCTTACCGCTGCGGTGCGCGTGGGTAAAGCTGAGGCCTCTACCTTCGCCCCCGTAATGGGGCAAGTTTTACCCCTAGCCAATGAATTGGGCGTTACTTTCGGTGATGCGGCAGGCGGTATCGCCTTTCTCACCAAGGCTACAGGCTCAGCCTCTCTAGCGGCTACTGGTCTTCGAGGTATTTTGACCCAGCTCATCCGCCCAACAGAAGCCGTTCAGAAGCTATTCAAAGAAAACGCCAAGCTCAAGGAACTAGGTTTCAGTACGGAGGGGATACGATCCAGCATCAAGGAGAAGGGACTTCACGAGACTCTTATGTGGATCAAGACCGGCTTTGAGCAAGCCGGGGTTCCAGTTACTGAGATGTTCTCTGACATCGAGGGGCTAAATGCTCTACTCCAGATGACGGGAGTAAATGCCGCCTCTGCCGCCAAGGATATGATGGACGTTACCAACTCCGCTGGGTCAGTAGACGCGGCCTTCAAGGCCGTCGAGAATACTCCTGGGTTCAAGATGAACCAAGCCCTAGCCTTGATGAAGGTTCAACTGCTTAAGCTGGGGGATATTTTAGCCCCTATTATGACTAAGATGGTAAGCTGGTCAGGTATCTTTATGGGGTTCTGGGATAAGCTATCTACAGGAGTCAAGAAGTTCATTGTGTACCTAGCAGCTATCGCAGCTATGATAGGCCCCGTTCTAGTAATGGCTGGTGGCTTCATTTCGGGTATCGGGGCAATATTCTCGGTTGTGGTAGGGGTCATAACCACTATCATTTCCGTTGTGGCTACCGTAATCGGGGCGGTTGGGGCATTGCTAGCTCCTATGACTTTGATCACTGGTATCGTAACGGCTATTGGAACCGTTATTGGATCAGTTATTTCTATCCTAGCGGCTATGTTTTCCCCGGTGGTTTTGCTTACTGCGGCTATCGTAGCCCTAGGAGTTTACGCCATTTACTACTTCGATGTCTGGGGTAAAGTAGTCAAGTGGTTTGGTGAGCAATGGGCTTCCCTTCTCCAATGGATTCAACCGGCTATTGACGGTATCAAAGTAGCCCTCCAAGCCAACGACCTTACCCTAGCGGTGAAAATACTATGGGCCCAAATTGAACTAGGTTGGGTTCAAGGTATCGCCCCTCTGAAAGAAGCCTGGCAAGGCTTTAAGGGTTGGTTTGAAAACTCCATCATAGATATTGGCAAGACGGGCGGTGGTCTGCTACTCAAGATGCAGAGTTGGCTTACTGGAGAAGACATGTCGGCTCAATTAGGGGTTCTTGAAACTACTAGCCAACTGATGAAGGGGATGGTGGAGGATGAGACAGCGAAGTCTATGAATGATATCCAGGCCGAGATAAAGGCCATGCAAGACGAGCGGGATAAGCTAGTCACTGAAGCCAAGAAATCAGGAGTACCAATCACGGGCCCCGAAGGTACCGCAGCACCTACGGCAGGTGGTCCTCTAGACATCCCCAAAATCACGGTGCCTAAGGTCACTTTGACTGCTACGAAGGTCGAAGGTATCCAGGGAGCCTCTAGCGGTAGTGCTGAAGCTCAGGCCCGTATTCTCGCCTTCCGATCCACGGCAGGAGACACTCCTGAATCCCGTACGGCCAATGCCGTTGAAGAAACCCGCGACATTCTCAGGGACATGTACCAGAGCGGTTCCGTAATCACCCCCATAAGGTTAATAGGATGACAATACAGAATCTAGGGCCTTGCGATTGGTGGGCTACTCGGGACGAAGAGGGCTATCGGGAATACCATATCGTATTCAAGGTACAGTCCACGGACCCCTACCGTTGGACAGGAGCTGCCTACGCGGGAGATGGCCCTGAGGCTGTCTCCGGGGCTTCGGGACTTCCCGCGATAGGTGATGGCTGGACTTACGGGAATGACTCCGATGAATGGGCTCTTTGTAAGCCTAACTTGAGTGTTCGTCCATTCGGTCAAAAGGAGGGGGAAGCAACAGCCATATGGAAGTTGGAATACACCTTCTCTAGTAAACCCACTAAGCGGTGTTCTACCACCAACATCGAGAATCCGCTATTGGAGCCCCAGAAGGTTCGCGGTTCTTCCGTGCGCTACACCATCGAAGCCTTTAAGGACCGCTACGGTAATCCCATCATGACGAGTAGTCATGAGATGATTCGGGGCCCTCAGGTGGAATTCGACGGAGGCCGAGATCAGGTAGTCATCGAGCAGAATGTGTCTACCCTAGAGTTGGACCTTTGTACCTCAATGCGTAACAAACTCAACGATGATGTCCTCTGGGGACTCGCTGCCCGTAGAATCAAGCTGTCAGACTTCTCATGGGAAGAGCTATGGTATGGGGTGTGTAATTACTACTACAAGCGAACATTCATTTTCGATATCCGTAACAACTCGGATGACCTCTGGGACAGAGACCTTCTGGATGAAGGCACAAAGGTACTAAGCGGCCAATGGGTAAGTGGTGTATGGACCCTCCGAAATATTGGGGGTTCTTCTCCAGACAAAAACAACCCCAAGCATTTTATCCGCTACAAAGACATCAATGATGAAAATGTGCGAGTTATCCTTGATGGTAAGGGAATGCCTGCGGATTCGGTAGTGTCTCTAGGTACAGGTACAAACGTAGCTGGTACAGGTACCGATAGCACGGATTCAGCCGGGCAGATCCACGTTGAATACTACCATGAGGTCGATTTCACGGCCCTCGGAATACCTACCACGATTGACTACGGTACGTAGTCTGAACCCCTTAGGCATAGGAGCGACACGATGCCTAATACTCGCAATCGGATAACGGTGGTTGAACAAATATACCACCAAGTGTCTGGCCAGAACCCTACGGCCATTTCTAGCGGATTCTCGCGGGAGGTAAAGAGCCCGGAGCAGGTCTACTCCAGGACTCCTCCCAACGGTATCGGGGATTGGGAGAAGCTCAATCTAGGTTGGGTAGAAAACCCATCCATGGTAGTCATCCGAAACAACGATAAGGTTAATACCCTGGAGATTGGATTCACCTCAAAGACCGGGGAGATATCTGACATACGGTTCTTCGTTCCCCCGGGAGAGCCCTTTCGATTCATGGTAAACCTGTACGACAGGCTGCTGATCCGTAGCAGTTTTGAGAGAGCAGCCTACACCATCTACGCCCTCCCGGAGTAGCCCATGGCTCTTTACGCCCTTACTGAAGTTGAAGTAGCTATCCTCCAGAGGCTGCTTGACCTACATCGAGGGATGTTAGGTAACCTTCCGGGACGGTCGCCAGTAGCCCCCGATGACCACCAGGCTCCCGAAGTCTACATTGGGTTGCCTCAAGCAGTCATTAACCCGGTAGACTACTCAGGAGAAGCTGGAGGAGACTCAGAGGGCACTTATGATACGGCGGGCACAGGCAGAAGCACTATTTATTCCCTCACCGATGATGGGATTCTACGGCCCAATGAAACGGATCAAAACACCTATAACGTATCCCCGAATCAAATACCACTAGAGTATACCTTGATGGTTAGGAACAAGGCTGGGTATTGGATACCTATTCGCCTGGCGGGGGTTCTCTACGGTACTTTCCGATACGGAACCTCTACCTCGCCTTGTGATGTAAACGTGGGGGATAGGGTTTATTCTTGTATACTGAGAAAGCTACCAGAAAGCGGCTATGAGTATGCCTTGGGGGTAGGGTGTTACATAGCGTGTACTCAGCACGGGTGGGAAATCATTTCTATCCTTGAGTGTCCAACAGCCGTAGTTGGAACAGGGACAGGGAGCTAAATTATGGGCGATGTCACTATGGGATTTTGCTGTGACTGCTTAGGGGGAACTGAAGAAAACCACTGCAACTGCTACTGTGATAATTGCGCCCCTAAAGAAGACTTAGGGCCTAATGCTCCTTGTTGCTGGGCAGTTCAAATTGCAGGCGAATGGAAATACCTATCTCAAGAAGCGGCAGGAACTGGAACAGGTTCTTATGAAAACATTTGCCGGTGGTCTACTCCTTATTGCGATTGTGATCACGATGAAGTTGGCCTAGGTACCGGCACCGTCGTTGAAGGGGAGATCTATTTTGAGATCCATGAATCTCATATGCTCCTTTCCATCTGTGGAGAAGAATTCTCTGAAGGACTTGGTGAAGCTCCTGATTGCTGCTCTCCCATAACCGTTGGAGCATACACCCTTTACCCAACATACCTTGCATGCTGCTCCCAAGGACCTGAATGCGTACAACTAACAATCGCAGGGGTCACAAATCTTTGTGGATGTGCTGCTTGTGAAAATATTAACAGTACATTTTCTCTAGGGTATGCTGGAGGAGCTGGATACACGGGAACCCTATGTAAAACCGGGAATCTATATGACAAATGCGAAAGCGTAGGTCTTACTAGGGGGTGGAATGTAGCTAGTGTTAGTTTTCAACAAGGGTCCTATGGATGCTCTGGGGGCAACATAACTGCCAGCATTAAATGCTTCGAGGGAGGCGTCTATAGTGGAACAGTTTCTTGGACAGGTACAGTAGAAGCGGGAGCCACATCGGCGGTTCTCGCTTATGCTTCTGGAGGCACTGAGGACAAATGTGATTTCTCCGTCTCAACAGCTACAGTCGCTTTTGGTCCTAATTGCTACCCCTGTGGAGACACCGCGAATTGCGATGCTCCTCCTGCTTGCAACTGCAAGGATGGGGCTTCTCCGTCTTATTGGGAAGTGACTATTCCAGATGGCTATACTTCAGGGGGGCCCGGAGTTGAGCAAACCTTTTTGGTTCCTGTGAGCGATCCTGCTTGTCCAATGGGGTACATCACTGGGAACCTTGTACGAACAGCTCCTAATTGTAACTCAGGCCCCTCTCGCATAGCTGTGATTGATACCTGGCAGGGTATCATTTTGTACTACGGTGTATACTCTATGAGATTTCAGCTAACATCTGCTGCCTTCACTACATTTGTACAAGGCTATTGTGAGGGTGATCAATCTGGTAACTATGATTGTGTTACTCTGTATGGTGCCGAGCTCGAAGTTCCCTATGCCTTTGGTTCTAATCCCTGTGGATGGGATGGCTCAGCGTTGAGAATAAGGACCATACCATGAATGAGACATGCCAATTTGATAAGCAAGTCACAGAGGGGGTATGGGTTTGTTCACAATGCGGTGTACCTACTCCAAAGGCTCGTATTTACAAAACCCCTCCCATACGTCCTTGTCCTGGCGTGGGAAGTCCTATAGCCCCAGATAACCCCAAACCTAAGTTACTAGGCGATAGAATCTCTCAAGCATTAACCTTAGTTGGTATAACTGAAGAACGAGTATCAAAGTGGCTAGGCAGGCCGTGTAAATGCCCAGAACGTCGGGAAAGACTTAACCAAATACACGCCTGGGCGAATCGAGTCATTAGCGGTAAGATAGAACAAGCCGAGAAGTACCTAAAGGAAATCATCGGTGAGTAGGCCTAGCGCAATCGAAATGCTCCAAGAGCGTCAGCAACGGATTCAAGACGATCTCCATAAGATGACCCACCGCCAATCACTTCTCCGTTGGACTTACGGGGTCACGACGATTCCCGGCCGTAAGGATAGTTCCCTTCCGTTGACTCTCAATAGCCTCTGTGACGCTGGTTTCGGGGAGCCCCGACTATTCGTAGACGGCTGCGATGACCCCCGTGAATACGAAGCCTACCAACGTCCCGTAACCTGCCGCCCTAACCCGCCGCTCAAGATCGTAGGCAACTGGATTCTAGCCCTTTGGGAGTTGTACCTGCGTGACCCCTATGCCGACCGTTATGCCCTCTTCCAGGATGATATCCTGGCGGTGGGTAGCCTACGTGAGTACCTAACCGTCTGTGCCTTCCCGGATAAAGGGTATTTGAATTTATACACCTTCAAGGAGAACGCGCAGCTAACCCAGTTCCAGCCCGGCTGGCATAAATCGAACCAACGGGGGCTAGGGGCCCTAGGTCTAGTCTTCAACCGCGATGGATTACAAACCCTCTTGGGTAGCCCCGTCACCGTAGCCAAGCCGACCTTCGCTCAGAAGGACAAGAATTGGAAGTGTATCGACGGCGGTATTGTAGAAGCCATGAAGCAAGCCGGTTGGCGAGAGTACATCCACAACCCTAGCCTCTTACAACACCAGTGTGTACCCAGCTCTTTGGGAAACAAATACTTCAAGCCCATCGATAGCTTTCCTGGAGAAGAGTTCAACGCCATGGAGTTCCTAAATGATAGACCCTAGGCTTCAGTGGTGTATCCAAATTGATGTTACCAACGCGTGTACCCGTGCATGCTCTAACTGTACCCGATTCGTAGGTCATCGGGAACCGTTCTTCATGGACCTCACAGACTTTGCCCGTGCGGCCGACGCCCTTAGCACCTTCCCGTCGGGGAGCCCTCCGCCGATCCACAAGGTAGCTAACAAGGTCATAGGCATCATCGGCGGAGAACCTCTACTACACCCCGAGTTCCCTCAAATCTGTGCTATGTTCGCCAGTATTATCCCCGACCGAAAGCACCGAGGACTCTGGACGGGATTACACTGGCAGCATACGACTCATGCGGACATCATCCGCGAAGTTTTCGGCTACGTCAATAACAACACTCACGACGGTATCGTCCGCCATTCGCCAATCCTAGTAGCCATCCAAGATGTAATCAAAGACCCCAAAGAACAGCGCAAGCTAATTGACAACTGCTGGCTTCAGAAGACTTGGAGCGGTACGATTACCCCCAAGGGTTTCTTCTTCTGCGAGGTAGCGGGGGCGATGGACATGCTCTTCGACGGCCCCGGAGGCCTACCCGTAACCCCTGAGTGTTGGCAGGCCCCCATCTCGGCCTTCGAGGATCAAATTCAACGCTGGTGCTACCGTTGTGGAGTACCGCTCAACCTCCTAGGTCGCATCGACAAGGAGAACACTGACGACATCACCCCGAGCAATCTGGCTATCCTCCAGGAAAGCCCCCGGGTGAAAGACGGTCATTACGTTACGTACGAAGGGCTGCCCAAATCCACTGACCCTTGGAGGTATATGCGATGATTCTAACCTCTCGAATCCAACTGGCTGATCTTTGCAATGAGCTAGGCTTAACCGGCTTTGCCGTAGAAATTGGAACAGATCAAGCGGTATACGCTCGCCAATTCCTAACCCGCTGGAAAGGCTACCAGTTGATTTGTGTAGACCCCTATGAGCCCTACGACGAAATGACTTGGGATAGGTCTACAGATATTGCCTTTGCCATTAGTAACCTATCCCCATTTGCGGTAGACGGGCGGGTAAGACTTCTAAAGACGGCTGAGCATGCTGCTAAGATTATCCGGGAGAATGGCCGTCAACCTGAGTTTGTCTATATCGATGGAGACCATTGGAAGAGTGGCGAGGATATTGCTTTTTGGTATCCTCTTCTAGCCCCGGGCGGAATCTTGGCAGGGCACGATTACTCCCAACGCTACTATCCCGAGATAGTGTCTTCAGTCACATCCCTATGTAACCGAGAGAACCTGACCCTGACCTTGATTCAAGAACCTGGCGGTGATAGCTGGTTCGTAAGAAAGCCCTAGCCATGATATTCTCCTATTGGGAAGGCCCGAAACTCCCCTACATTGATCTTTGCTTACGGTCGATGGCCAAGGCCTTAGGTGACGACTTTCAACTAGTCACGCCCGAGAACCTCGACACCTACCTTCCTCCAGGGGTTCTCCACGACGGCTGGAGTAGGCTACCTCAACCGGCCCTAAGAGCCGATTGTTTAAGAGCGGCTTTGCTAGCTACCCACGGCGGATGGTGGTGGGACGCAGACACCCTAGCCTTCCAAAAGCCTCCCGAACCACGGGGGCCCGTAGTCTACATGACCTGGACGCGGCTCCCACGTAGGGTACTGAACGGCTACATCTACATGGAGAAGGGCTATCCCCTAGCCCTACGCTGGCTGAGCCGGATCAACCATGTACTTCGTACCAATCCCAAATCCGTAGACTGGTGTTCCCTCGGGGAATCGGTTTTGACCCATGACGTATCCAACGACTCCCGAGCCCTCGAAATTTCCCGAAGCCTCTTCCTACCCATCGACATCGATTCTAATGTGGAGGAGTTCTTCACACTAGCCAAGTGGAATCTTTACCGGGGAACTGACACCGTTTGCTTTGGTTTGAACCATTCCTATTTCGTCTATCATCACCCGAAGGCTATGACTATCCCTCCCGACCGCTGGAAGGATAGCCCTCTTCTAGTCCATCAGTTGTTAACTTACTTTCAGGAGCGAATCAATGAAAGTTAGTGTTTGCATTGCTGCCTTTAACAAACCGCTACTCTTGGTAAATACCCTCGACAGTATCGTATCCCAGAAGCCTCCTTTCGATTACGAAGTCATCGTAGTAGACGATGGGAGTAAGGCGGGGGTAGTTTCCCGAGTCTGTATCAAGTACCCGTCGGTGCGATGTATCCGTATTGACCGGCCCCCGACCTTCCGTAATCCCTGCACAGCTCGCAACGTAGCCTACCGGGAAGCCAAAGGCGAGATCATCATATGTCAGAGTGACGAAGTTATCCACGTCACCCCAAACTCCCTAGAGCTATTTGTCCAAGAGCTAGAAGCCTCCAAACTTCTCTCGGATGCTCCAGGCCATTTCATTATCGCCCAGGTACTCAACCGAGAGCCTAACGGGCAAGCTCATAGCGAGTTTACGGGGCCTACCAGGAAACTCCCCTACTTCTTCTTGGGGGCGGTTTACCGGAAAGACCTATATCAAGTGGGTGGGAACGATGAAGACTTCGCGGTGGGGACGGGCTACGAAGATGCTTGGTTCTCCGACTGCTTGATGAACGGATTAGGCCTCCAACCCATTTACACTACCCAAATCGTAGGCCATCACCAGTGGCACAAGAACTACAACACCCCCAAGACAGACTCGATGGCCAAGGCTCTCTACGAAATCAAACTCAAGCGGGCAACCGCGAGAGAAATCCCCTGGCAATCCACGAGCGGTCCTTGGATTGAGGGCAATGTGGAGGAGGTATTCACCGAGATATACCATAAAAACCATTGGGGCGGTAGTGAGTCAATTAGCGGGGTGGGTTCTTCCCAAGAGGCTACGGCTAAAATCCGCGAAGGTATCAAAGCCCTAATCGAGAAGTACAACATCAAGTCAATCTTAGATATTGGCTGTGGAGACTGTAACTGGTTCCCCCTAGTTGGCTTCCAAGGACGTTATACGGGAGTGGATACCGTAGCCGAGTTGATTGATAAGAACCGTGAGAAGTACCCTCACCTACGGTTCCTCCATCTCAACGCTGTAGCCGACCGATTGCCTAAGGCTGATTTGATAATCGCCCGAGATTGCCTGGTTCATCTCTCCCGAGCCGATCAGAACCGGCTATTGGAGAACATCTACCGTAGCGGCTCACAGTACTTCCTAACTACCACCTTCCCAAACCACAAGAACCGTATCATCTCGACGGGCTCTTGGGCTCCGCTCAATCTTCAGGAATCACCATATTGTTTCAAAGAGCCCCTGGAGCTAGTCAACGAAGGCTGTACAGAAAGTTACCCCACCTACACGGACAAGAGCCTAGGCCTTTGGCCTATTGCTAATCTGCCTGTGGCTAATCGGTTATCAGTGAAATCCCTAGTTGTATGTGTCAACTATTCGGACAAGCTAGCCATTACGCTCCCGCGTAACAAGCGACACTTCGACCGCACCCTGGTAGTAACCTCTCCCGATGATACCCAGACGCAAGAGTTAGCCCGAGCGGAAGGGGTAGACCTATACATCACGGATGCCTTCACTCGCTACGGGGCCTACTTCAATAAGGGTATGGCCATAGAAGAGTCTCTGGACGAGTTAGGTAGAGATGGCTGGATCTGTATTTGGGATGCCGACATCGTTATGCCGAATACTCTCAACCTTCAGAATCCCGACCCACGCAGTTTACACGTACCCATCCGCAGGACGTTAGCCGATTGGAAAGCCTTTCGACCAGACGGAATCGATTGGAGTTCCCTACCTTCCCCGACCCAGCCTCACGAGTTTGACGGGTACTTCCAACTATTCCACGGGCTGGCTATGGGCGAAAGACCTTGGTACGGAATTGAGTGGACTCACGCGGGAGGATGCGACAGCGACTTCCAATTCAAATTCGATAAGCACTACCGCAAGCGGCTACCCTTTGAGGTTCTTCACCTAGGCTCAGAGGGGTATCTGCGTATCGGAAATTGGGCGGGAGTTACTCCTGAAGGAAAGGAGCAAATGAGAAGCATCCGGGAGGCCCGTAGACGGGTTGGGGGTGGAGTCGTTCCCCAAGAGAAGATATGCCCAAGGCTCCCGGCTCTGCCTAAGCCTACGCCCGAGCCTACTACGGATCGAATCCCCCGAGTCATGCGGTTCTTCTGGCAGGGGCGTTTGTCCTTCCTCCGCTATCTGACCCTATATTCGTTCCGTCGGCTAAACCCTGATTGGGTCATCGAGGTTCATTATCCTACGAATTCCATAGGCCCACGCACGTGGACTTCCGGGGAAGTGGATGACCGGGAGTACCAAGGCCCCGACTACTGGGACCATTTACCTAACCTAGGGATTTACCCAATCGAATACGCTTCTGGGAGTAACCTAGCCCCAGCCCAACAGAGCGACCTATTCCAGTGGGAGATCTTGGGACGGCTCCCCGGGTTCTACGCTGATATGGATATCCTCTGGACTCGGCCGTTAGAGCCCCTGCGGCTTACTCTCCAGGAACAAGATGCAGTGTTCTGTAACGAGAACGGCTTTATTGCCATCGGGTTATTCGCCTCTTCGGGTTGCTCCCTCTTCACGGATATCGGGAAGCAACGCCCAGTCCATACAGTCTACCAGCAGTATGGGTCAGAACTAGTCTATGCCCTAGCAAATACCCTAGCCCTACGGTGTAAGCCCAAAGGGGCTCAGAGAACCGTCCAGGTGCTTCAATCAAAATACCCTCAGTACAAGATCCTGGATTTACCTACCCCAACAGTTTACCCCTACGATTGGCGATTCATTCACTCTATCTTCGAGGAACACAAGCCAATTCCCAATGAGTCCTACGGCATCCATTGGTTTGGAGGTTCCGACGTAGCCAAGCCCTGGAATTTCAAACTGACCGAAGATAACTGGTACAAGCACCTTTCCACTATCACCCGAGCTATCGGGAAACTCGTTTAGGAGCGAACCATGCGAGACTGCTATAGCCCTCTCAAAGTAGCCCATCACCAAGAGCACACCCTTGCCCTTCGGAGCGGGAAGCTATTGGGCCCGATTCACGTTCAGTTGATTCCAACGAACAAGTGTAATCAGAGTTGTCACTTCTGCGCCTACCGTATGGAGGGCTACTCATCTAATAAGACCTTCAGCGACCGTAGTGAAATCCCATTAACCAAACTCTTGGAGATTGTGGATAGTTGTAAAGCCCTAGGCGTGAAGGCTATCGAAATCACCGGAGGAGGAGAGCCGACCTTTCACCCCAACTTCGTTAGACTTTGCCACGCCATTCAATACGCGGGTATCCAATACGGGGTAGTTACCAACGGTGCCTCTCTCACCGACGAAAAGCTAGAGGCTCTCCATCATGCTACGTGGGTACGGTTCTCGATTGACGCGGGTACTCCCGGAACCTACGCCAATACCCGACGTAGCAAGAGCAACGTATTCTATCGGGTACACGAAAACATCCGAAGGCTAGTTGGTGGACGTATTGGCCCTAATCCGTTGGTAGGCGTTGGCTTCGTAGTCAGTAAGGAAAACTATCCCGAGATTCTCCTAGCAGCTATGCAGGCTCAAGAATCCGGGGCAGACAATATCCGTATCAGTGCCGTCTTCCAGCCTCAGGGAGCGGCCTACTTCGACGGGATACGGAAGCCAGCCACTGACCTCTGTAGAACGGCCCGTGAGCTACGGACTCCCGAGTTTGAGGTGTTTGATCTATTCAGTGATAGGGTAGACGATCTAACCCAGGGAGCCCCCGACTATTCCGATTGCTACTTCTCGCAGTTGTGTACGTACGTGGGGGCTGACTTGAACGTCTACCGCTGCTGCGTAACGGCCTACAATCCTCAGGGGCTTCTCGGTTCTCTCCAGGATCAAACCCTGGAACAGCTATGGACAGCCCCCAGCAACTTGCGGAACCTGAAGGACTTCGATGCGCGTAGCTGTACCCACTGTATGTTCAACGCGAAGAACCGGACAATTGCTTACCTCATCAACCGTTACCCCGAACACGTGAACTTCCTATGACCGCTCTAGCCACCAAAGTATCGATCTGTATAGCTACCTACGATAAGCCCCTAGCTCTCCGCAAGACCCTCGACAGTATCGTGAGTCAAGACCCAGAGTTCACTTGGGAGCTAATCGTGGTGGACGATGGCTCACCAACGGATGAAACCACGAAGGTTTGCGAGGATTTTCCCAAGGTTCAGTACCATCGTATTGACCGAGCCCCCGGGTACCGCAACCCCGCGAAGGCGAGGAACGTAGCCTACCGAATGGCCAAGGGTGAAATCATTATCGCCCAGAGCGACGACGTTGTCCACCGTTCTCCCAATTGCATAACCGCTCTGGTGAATGCGATTACTCCCGGGGCCTTCGTGATCGCTACGGTAATCAATACCAAAGACGGATGCGTGTACAGTGACCCCAAGAGCGGAGGCTACGGAGACCAGCTCAAAATTTACACTAGCCCCTCTCGCCAACGGCCCCTCTTCTTTCTTGGGGCCCTGTACCGTCGAGACTTGTATGCTGTGGGAGGTAATGATGAGGAATTTGAGGCCCCGTCGGGTGAAGACCGTTGGTTTGGGCTTTGCCTAATGAATGGCCTAGGACTTACCCCCATCTACTCCTCTCGGATTCTCGGGCATCACCAAGCCCACCCCCATTGCGATCCGGCCCTGGTGGCTCCCTCCCAGGAGCTAATCCGGCGCAAGATTGTCTACGCCCAGGCCAACCGTAGCCGAGCCTCATGGACGGCTTCGGGAGGGCCCTGGCTCTTCGTTTAGTGTTAGTCCTAGCCCCCCCGGGAGTCGGGTGATTCGCTCCCATCCGGCCCCGGGAGGGTCTAGGTTTAGCGAATATCGACGGAGACACACCCCGGATACACCTAGAATTGCCTCGGGGGGCCTCCCGCGAGTATCCGGTCACGGCCCCGTCGGCGCACGAAAAAAGCCCCCGCCGTCCAGTGAGGGAGCGGCGGGAGCCTCTTGTGGGTCTACTTCTTCGGGGGGATACCCCGACGGGCTGCTAACTTCTCGGCTAGCTGGGTCAATACCGGAACCGTCTTGGGACCCGGGTAGAAGGCACTGGCCTTGGGGTAATCGTAGCTAGGGAGCGGGGAAGAACCACAATGGCTACACGTAGCAGCCCGGCCCTTATCCTCCGACATCCTCAAGCAGTTGGGGCATTCTACCTTCATCCGTACAGCCACGCACTAAAGGCGGCCCCTGCGCAGAAGTAGGCCATGACCTTCAGCCCCTCAATGATCCATCGTTCCATGACTGGTTTCCTTACTCAGTGATCGTAACGGTCCAACCTTGCTGAATCAAATCCTCGACGGCGTGGGGGTAGAGTCTTTCCCCTACGTGGATGAAGAGGGAGTCTTTCACCTTCATCACATGGTAAATGTACTCAGGTTCCTCCGGTTGAGGATTCAGAGTATTGTACTTCATGTTGGGTGACTGCCGTAAGAAGACGGCGGGTTTGATTTTCACTAGCGTTCTCCTGTCATGAAATCGAGGGTTTCTTGAACACGGCCGATTCCGACGGAAAGGATCATCTGGATGAGGTTCACCCGGCTAAATCCTCTCTCCTTAGGCTTCGCCTTCCGCTTGAGTTGGTTTCGCATTGCCCATACCTGTTGCTTCGTGAAGCCCAAGGCCCTCGTAGCTTCTGCGGCCGACGCATTGGGGTGGGCATCGTCGTAGGCCTTGAGGCGACCAATCTTGGTGATTGGTTTGCTCTTGCGGGCTCGTGGTAGTTTCTTAGGCACTCCGCACCTCCAGCTTCTTCAAGGCACGCTTGATTGCCGGAAGGTCCATGTTGACGGCCTGAGCCAAGAGGAACACCGTCCGCAGTTGCGGGAAGCGAGTCTCACGCATTCCCAAGCGGTAGACGGTTCCGTAGGAAACTCCCGCCATCTGCGCGAGTTCAACCCAGGTCCACATGACGGAGGCCTTCGTGAAAATCTGATCCACGACCTGATCCAAGTACTGCTCGTAATTCACTTGTTCGCTCCTAGGGTAAACGGTTACTTGTTGAGTCGCACGAGGTAGAATTTGAGGCTGTAGACAGAAAATGTTACAGCACCCAATAGATAACCGAGGGCTTGAATTGAATTATCCCTCAGGTACAGGAACCCAAGACCTAAGCAGATTCCTGTACCTACGTCAAACACTCTAGACCACTTCATGACTTCTCCTAGCGGGAGACCACCCTGACCGTGACGCGGTGATCTTCCTTGGTGAACTTCGCAACGATCCGTTTCGGCGGGGCGAGGGCTTCGATGAGTCCCGGGTAATCCACCCGGTTGTACTGAGAGTAGGATACCGTAGCCCTGAACAACTTACCTTCGACGGTATCGACTCCCGAGTTGATAAGGATGGCTCGCAGCCTATCCTCTTGGTCTTCCAGATCAGCTATTTGGGCTTTGATCTTCCCGAGCCGATCAACTGCCGTTTCAGTCTTCACGGGTTTCTCCTTTGAACGGTGATGGACGTAATCGCTTGGTTAACATGGCGGAGAAGACGGCCGCAGCTGATTTTCTCCTTTTCATCGCAGACCTCCCGGATATCCTCCAAGACATCCCGCCACCTCTCGGCTATGGAGAGAGCCCCCATCGGGCCCTCTCCGGTATCCGGGTCAAAGGCGTGGTCAACTAGGGCTTGATAGACTCCCACGGCTACTCCTTTAGTTTTTGCGAGCTTCAATTTCTAGGGTGGCGTGGCTGAAGTTAGTAATGTTGTCATAGTCGGCATCGGAGAACCAACACCCAATTGACTCATTCCTGCGAAATTGGTCTGGGCTATCGTCCCCTAGGCCTAGAGCGGCTATTCGCCTCAGGGGCTTACCTGAGGAATCTAGAGGGCCGTCATAGTAGACATCATCCAATCCCGGGTGAATGAGTTGGTACTTTTGAGGCTCCCTAAATTCAGTTAGGGAATGCCAATAGGGAGCGGCCAAACCCCAATAATGATCTTCGTAGGGAGAACGAAAATACACTATAGGGTTCTTGGTATAGATAGCCAAAGTACCTTGAGGAGATATCAGCCCGGGTTCAAGGTACTTTTTGTCTTTGGGTTTCAAGTCCTTGAAAGGGTTAGCGGGGTCACTACAGAATCCTTCCCCCTTAGGTCCATTGAACCAAAACGCCAAAGCCGTAGATGGGTCGGCGGGGTTAGGTTTAACCACATCAAATGTCGCTTGATCGAAAACGGCTCTAGGCCACCGCTTCCGAATATGCCTGACTACAGCTCTAGCGTCTGTGAAGTCCGGGGGATACTCTCCCACCTCCCGTCTATAGTTTTCTAGAGCCATTTCTAATTGGCTCATTTGGGTAACTACGATTCCATTGCGAACCGTAGTGCGGGCACTCATAACTCCCGCTAAGGTCAATCCCATAAGGATGGCGATGATCACTACCACCATCATCATTTCTACTAACGTAAACGCTTTTCTCATGGTACTCTCCTTCAGTCTTGGACATACACGAGTTCTTCAATTGCGCGGGTGATGGCGACGTAGACGAGATTTCTTTCTTGCTCCCGAGCCCACGCCGTCTTGGCCATCGGGTGAGGCATTGGGGCGTCTTTGAGGAGCAGAAGAAACACCCTAACGGCCTCCAGGCCTTTAGCCCGGTGAACCGAAGAGAGTTTGACGCCTTGGGTTTTCTGATCCGTGAATATCTTCTCGATTTTCTCAATCAGGGCATCGACCGTCTGGGACTCCTCCGCAAAGCAGGTAATACAATCCACCCGGTCTTGGATTCCCTGGATGCGAGAATCGCTTGGGTTCTTCTTCGCGTTCTCTAGTTTGACCTGATGCTCTTCCCAAGCGGAGAGTTTGGTCAATAGGTCGGGAATCGAGGAGGCCTTCAACTTCTTTACGGTTGAGATAAGGCCCTGGCCGATATCCCGTCCCTGGATGGTAGCTTTCCGCCCGTCCCGGAGAAACTTGAAACACTCAGAGACAAGCGGGGCGTTACAACGGCAGAGGATCATGTCACCGTCCTCAACTTGCCTCCGGTATGTCCCGAGCCTCTCCTGGAGGATACGACCTGGCCCGTTAGATTCGTGGGCCTCAAAGTCAGGGACGTACTGTTGGGCTTCGGCTACGATAGCCTTGCCGCAACGGCGGGTGACCGTAAGCGGGAGGTGGATGCATTCCCGGGAGGTAGCCCCTAGTTCACGCTCTAGGCGTGGTATGCTCTCGGCATCAGCCCCCGCGAATCCGTAGATGGCCTGGCAATTGTGAGTAACAATCCCATCAGCCATATAGAGTTTGTCGTGTGAAACCGATAATGAGTACACTGGGCCTTTGTATGGAGTTCTTTCCACCCGAATCCTAACCCAACGTCCATCCTCGGTACGTAGTTCCATACCATCGCGGAGGTTTGCGGCAGCGAAGATAGAGGGTCGCTTAAACGATTGTTGCCATTGACCTCCAGGAACGGCTATAGGACGATTCCATTCTAACTTGAAGGCGTCAATGACCTTCAAACCCGCTGAGGCGTTATTACCGACAAACTCCCAAAAACGCACTACACCCTCATCATCTAGGATATACCCCTCATTACCATTAGAGAAGACAACTTGAGGTAAGTTGTATCGGTGCGATACTTCCATTTCACGAAGGCGAGCTTCTCGCTTGGAAGGATGGGTTTCCAATAACCAAGCGGCATCCCCGCCCTCGGTTCTAAGGCGATGGACCAAGCCATTTCCTGAAGAACGGTAGTTGAGTTGGCAAGAGCCAACCCGGAATTGTAGACCTCGCTTCATCAGGTAAACACAGTAACAATCCCGAAGAGAGCCGAAGCTAGCGTAGCAATGGTGTTGAGGAGTGTAGCTGGACTTAACCCCGTCCTCAGTCTCGACGGTTATAAGTTCTCCGTCAAACTGGGTTACACTCACTCCCTCAACGATGCGATTGGAATAGTTAGACCCGTCTTTGGGGCAGTAACCAACTAGGGTATCTCCTTTCTTTACTTCTTCAATCGGGATACTATTACCTGGAACCGCTTTATGCCATCGGTTTCCGGGAGCCCCCGCGAGAGTAACCATTGTACCTGGGGGTTGGCACGGATCACCGCAAAGGATCAAGCGGTTGCCGGCCTTACGGGCGAGGGCTTGTTGACAACGGTTCAGGTCTTGGGCCTCATCGACTAGGAGCAGATCGTAAGCATGCATGGATAGGTCTAAGACCACGGGCAGCCAAATCATATCGTCGTAGTCAATCTTCCGGTCCAAATTGACCTGCTTGCATTTCTCCAGGACGGCCGGAACGGCTTCGTACACTTGGTGACGGTTACCGTTGAGCTCAATTTCGTAGTAGCTAGTGAGATTGTCTAGGGCCTCCTCCAACTCGGCTCCCATTCCGGCCTTCCAGTAGCCCCCGGCATCTACAAGATTCATCTTGCAGAGTCCAACTAGCTTCTCGACGGCCATGAGAAGGTCAAACCGTTGAAACTTCAATTTCTGAAGGTCCATCCCAAGAATGTCGGCCAAGATCATCCTGACCCGGTATTCATCCACGACGACTCCCGAGAAGGTACCGTTAATGGCCTTGAATCCCATCCCGTGCATCGTCATAGCATCGCAGCCGGCAGGTACTCGGCTCTTGAGTTCCGCCGCAATCGACTTGTTGAAGGCGCAGAAGCCTACGCGGGAGACTCCCGCCGACTGAGCGATGGCCTTCCACACTGCGGCTTGCTGGGGAGAGGGCGATAACTTCGACGTTTCACCCCGCATGATCTTCAGCCCCTCAACTAGGGTCGTGGTCTTGCCCGTCCCGGCCCGAGCCTCTACGATCACGTGAGGTGAATTGTCCTTAGGCTTCTTGAGGCTATCCTTCCAGGAGGGCTTCGTGGCTTCGACCGAGGACTGGACGGTGAACTTTGCCCGGCAGATGAAGCTACGTCCGTTAGTGAAGGTGAACTCCCGGCACTTCCCCCCGGGCTCCCGGGTTAGGTAGCGTAGCGGAGACTCGTTTACCTCAACGACGTTAACCAACACCCGATCTCCTTTGTGAGGCTCAACTAGGTAGAGGCCTCCAACTTCAATTTCTTCGCGTTTCACAATGTGCTCCTTTTCTTCCCTCGCGGGTAGCCCCGCTTCTGGGGCCGTTTGGCGTAGGTATAAACCGACTGCTTGTCTACCACGTAATACTCTCGACCGTAGGCCTCTATCCGTACGGAGTCTATCAACCCCTTACGGCAGAGGACCCTTACTTGGTTTGCCGTGCAGCCGATTACGTCGGCGGCTTCTCTAGGCGTCATTAGCGGTCCTCCTCATAGGCGTGTTCCTCCCAATCGGCATTCTCCCATTCGGGAGGCTCATTCAAAAAGTCCATCTCATCCTCGGGGGTAGAGAAAAGCAACAACCCGCAAGGGCAGAAGTAGTCGAAAAATCCGGTGTTCGGGTCATCCGATGGCCTGAACTCCTCCCGAGCCGGTTTGCCGTCTACGTCCCGCAAGACATCCTCGCACCAATCCCAACACCAGTCTTTACCACATTTAGGGCATTCCATCCTAACGCTCCTTAGAGGTGAGTTGAATTACCAGACCCCCGTGCCGTTCGCGGGACGGCTTTGCGCGTGAGCGGGGGTTAGTTCCTCGGGAGACTAGATTTGAAACATCTCGATGTTCGCTAGTACCTTTCCCATGTTATCGGTCAACTTGCTAGTGTAAACTTCGTCGTGGCTGAAGCAGCCCCGAGCGTGAGTGAACTCGTGAACTGCGTCGGCTAGGAGGGCGTTGACTCCAGCGTTGTCAAACTTCCACCGTCGGCGGAAGTGACCCCCCTCCATTGAGATAGGGTTAATGTAAAACACTCGGCCGTAGTTTCCCATCTCAAATTGGGCCTCCGTCCCGGTTATGTCCAAGAGGAACCCAACGGAGAAGGGCTTATTGTCCTTGAAGAGCCGATGGAGTTGGAGTAGGTAGAACGACCAGAGGTAAACCAACTGGGAGGCGTATTCCGAGAAGCCCTCTTCCAAGAGCCAATTCGGAACGGTCTTGCCCGATTCGTTCTTGATGAGAAATTGAATCTCATCCTCTTCTCCAATTGATTCGACCGCCGTAGAGGCGGGTTTGGATTCTCCTAGGGCTACGTGAGCGGCTGCGCCAAACTCTAGAATAGCCTTTGCGGCAAACGTAGTAGGCTGCGATTCCCCTTCGTAGCACAACCGGCCCTTGCCTCCGCTCTTTACGTAGGTCGTGCTAGGTGTCTTCTTGAGGGCCGAGAGTTTGTTGACGGTCAAATCTGAGATGAACGTCTGGAATTGCGGGAGAACCTTAGTGGTCAACCCGTCCCGGTTGGAGGTCAGCGACTTGCTCGACGGCAGCTCAATGATAACGGCCTTGTCGATGCCCGAGAGGTATTGTGTGAACATCGGGATACCTTGAATGCGTACAACCAAGCGGTTCCCCTGAATCTGCTTGGTAGTGTAAACGGTTCCCCAATCGAATTCTCTCTTCTTGGTTCCTTTCTTCGTATCCGTCGGGATATGGTTGCCGTTGACCCGAAGAGTACCTTTCCAATAGCAGAGCCGAGCGAACGCCGCAAATTCGTTGAGCAACCTGGCGTATTTATCCCCCTTGAGGAGAATCGAAGAACGGGTGCCGTGGAAGTAGTCGGTGGGGGAAATGGTATACTCGGCCCCGCACCCTACAATTCCGCAGTTGCCGGAGAAGATGAGGTATTCTTCGTGGCACAAATAGAGAATCTCCTTGGCCTTCCCGAAGCCCCCGACCGTCCCGTGGAACTCCTTACCGGAGGAACCGAGAGAAAGGAGTTTGTCGACCAACTCAGTTTTGCTCATCGCCCGACCATCGTTGGTAACGACCAGTCGAGTGTTCCCGTTCTCGTTGGAGACTTCGACGGTGATATTCTTGGAGCCGCAGTCCATACAATTCTGCATGAACTCGCGGACCAACGCCCAAATCCAATCGGAATAATCGTTCTTCGCCTTCTTGAAGAATTCCGGCCCGATTTTAATATTCGCCACGTCACTTCTCCTTATGGATACGACAAACGACTCGACCTGTACCGCGAATAGCTGGACCATCGATGCCGGCCTCCCGGCAAACCCCGCACACCGAAATCCCGTCCCCTCCCCAACCGCAATAAGCACAATGCTATCGCGAGTCGATCACAAGGCGGCCTCGGCCCACCGCCTGACGGGCCACCAGGACTGGACGTAGGCGGCTCCGGGTGTTGAGCCATCGGCGACGAACGGCCCACCGTCGAAGGCTGGTCGGTCGTAGACGAAGCACGGGGTCGGCTCGTCTGTCGCATCGTCGATCGCGGTATCCAGGGGCAACCCTCCTGCGATTGCCTCGCAGAGCGAGCGGAATGAGTACCAGTGATGCCCGACGAGATAGTAATGCTCGGATCGAGACAGGTCTGACAGTCTCCAGCCGAGCACGTCGCGGACGGTGGAATGGGGGTAGGTGATCATCGGTTCGTCTCCTCGTGGCCGTTTCCAACCTTGCGTCTCATCGTATCGCTCCTAGTTGATCCAATGCATTTCGTCCGCACACTTGTCCTCGAAAGCCTCATCCCAAGAGGCGTAGTCTTTGGACACCTTAATCGTCCCGTCGGCTTGAACTTGTTCGATCCGGCAACGGCCGGAACCGTCGGGGTAGTGGGCCAAGTAAAGGTCTTCACCGAAGGGTTCGTACATCATATTTGCCATGGTTCGTATCTCCTAGTAAAGGTTCGCGTAGCAGACCTTACCGCACTTGCGGCAAGTCATATCAATGTTCCCGGAATCCGGCCCCGCGTGACTCTCGTCAATCCAGTCGTGGTCACATTCTTCCTCACCGGAAGAAGTCCAACCGGCATTGGCGACCCACCGTTGCATGGCCTTCTCGTCTTTGAATTCCCGCTCCATCGTACGGGGGCGGTTGTCTCGTTTGCTCCAAACTTCGTAGCGAATGGTTATCATCATACTCTCCTAGGTTTCGGGTTCGGGGTTCTTTCCCCCGATGACTATATAATAGCCTTATAATCGGCCGAGTAAATAGGTCCTGCCGAATATTTCTCGGGAAATATTAGGAATTCTTTCGGGGGGGGGTATCGGCGCATAAAGAAGGCCCCGGGTTTCGGGGCCTAGGTGAGAAACGGCGAGAAACGGTAGGAAACGGTAACTAGACGGGTTGGGCCTCTAGCAGCTCCGAGACGGGTACCTGAACGGTATTGCCCGCCCCCTGGAATCCCTGGAGGATACGGACACTAGCTAGGGTGCCGTCGGTGTCGAGAACCTTGCCCCTCCAGTTCCCCTCGGGGCTCTTGACCCAACGGGCCTTCCCGACCAACTGGTTCTTGGGGCCCTTCTCCCTTTCTTTCTTGGGTTGCTTGGACGGGGGAAGTTCCCCGGCCGTGGCCTTCTTCTCACGGATGGCCTTTTGAGTCTCTTCTTGCTTCGGTGGGGTCTTGGTGAGTTCCTCTTCATCGATGAGGTCCAACCGACCAATATCGATACCGCCGATTACCGGAGTCTCATTGAGCCGGATGCTACCGTTCTTCTCCTCTATGTAGGTGAGATTCAATCCGGCTTCGGTGACTGCCTTCCCTAGTCGATAGAGTTCCCATGCCTTCACGATGATGGCTATCTTCGCGTCGGGGCTACTATCGCCATCCTCGATTGTCTGAGCGAGCACCCGACGGATAGGCTTGAACTTAGGGTTAGACTTGTCGGCTAGGAGAACCCAGAAGTCTTGAGCCTGGTCCCATAACTCCCAGTTGACATTCGTTTCAACTAGGTGTTCTTCGTTCAGGTACTCACGGGGATTCGTCTTTGCGGCCCCCATCAGGTACAAAAGCCCCGCACACACTCCGAGTCCTGGAAGAGGGTTGCCGAGATTCTCGGCTGACTCGTAGATGAGGCTGACGCATTCGAGGATACGGGGATGACGATCCAAGAAGTCAATCGACTCAGCATGGGTACGGACGGCGCAGAAACCGTCGAGATTCTCCCCCGTGCGCGTCCATAGTAATTTGATCGCGTTTGCGGCGATACCGCTACAAGTATTCTTGGCTTGTAGCGAGAGCCCGGAGAAGTAGGGAGAACGATAGATGACGTCGGATAGGGTTCTCGGCCTCCCGGTATCTATCGTGTTGATGACCTTGTCCTCTTCCGAGATTCCGTAGATGATGACCTTCTTGATTGAGGGGGCCATCTTCCAGTGAGGATAAAGCCCTGGGTCTTTCTCCCACTCGTAATGAGCGAGGATCAGAGCGGTAAGCGTATGTTGCCCATCGAGGAGAGTACCATAACGGCCGATGATGATAGGCTCACCGTTCAACTCGTAACGGCCCCGGAGTATCTCCTGTTTCAGAGTGGAGACGTTACCCATGGAGAGTCTCCGGTTATTCCGGTTGTGCTCACACTTGACCTTCACGACCTTACCCGAAGCATCCTTATAGGTAAGGAGTACGTCATTCTTTCCGTACTTGACGTTGCTTCCCTCCTTACCCTCTTCTTTCCAACCGAGAGCCTCCTTGGCCTTCTCGATTCCTAGAGCCGGCAGTTCTGTCCCATCACATACGTAGCTCGCTACCTTGACATAAACCACTTCCCGCTCTTCTACAGCATTTACCATTTCCCAGACTCCTTACAATTGGTAATCCTTCCAAGAGGTTCCGTTACCTCCGAGATACCCCCTTTATATAGACGGCTTCGGCTCCGTAAAGGGTTTTCTAGAATAATTCTCTAAATAACCGAAAGGGGGGATTATGGCTTATCAATCCGCTACGGGTTGGAAATGTTAAATGTTGCTCTTATATACTCTATATAAATATATAATATATAAAAATACTCCCCCACTCTACTATAATCTATTTTTCGTTTTATAGATTTTGCGAGGGGGAGAATCGAGGTAGGGAGCCGGAGCGCACGGGACTCAAGCCCGAGCGGGGTGGTTTTCGGGGGCGATATAATAGGCCTTTACGTCGGTGCCGTCCTACGCACCTAGACTTCAGAACTAGAAGGAAGGAATCATGTCAAGAGGCGAACACCTCAAAAAGTACCCCATGGCTTATCCATGGAAGGAATGGATCAAAGCGGCCCGAAGCCCAGCGACTTCTCCCGTGGCGTTAGAGAAGGGCCGGGACTTCTTGTGCCAGATACCCTCAATGGCTATCCAGATTCGCAACGCAGCGCATCGACACGGCCTAAGGGCCAGCGTCAGTATCCGAGACAACATCATCCTCTTTCGGGTAAAGCCCAAGAAGAAATCGAATGCCTAGACCCATCGCCAGTGACGGAGCATGTTGGTCAAATCCAGGCCATTACTTAGGTATCGACCCCGGCCTATCCGGTGGCTTGGCCTTGCTCAATAACATTGGACAGGTAGAACGACTAGACAAAATGCCCGCCACCGAGCGGGATATCTGGCTTTGGTTCTGCTCTCTTCCTCCAGGAACTAGAGCGGTGGTGGAGAAAGTTGCTTCAATGCCGGATCAAGGGGTAGCAAGTAGCTTCAAGTTTGGCTACGGCTTCGGGGGACTCATCATGGCCCTAACCGCAGCGAGTATCCCGTTTGTTCCTACTACCCCTCAGAAGTGGATAAAGGCTTTGGCTATTCCCTCTAAGAAGAGTAGTGAGGGGAAGACACAATGGAAGAACCGGCTCAAGGCGAAAGCTCAACAACTCTACCCTCAGAGTAGAATCACCCTAGCCGTCTCAGACGCCCTCCTAATCGCCCATTACTGCCGTGGGTATGCTAAGTGGACCCTCTGACGGTTGACCTCTATGGCATCGTCAATACTCTAGACGATGAGCAGCTCAAAGAGTTTAGCGTATGGCTAGTGGCCGAACTATGCGCTAAGATACTGATAGCAGGTTCTCCCAACGGTTTCTCGGGACTTATACTCACTGACTTCGAGTTCATTGGATTCTCTCGGTTAGCCGAGCGGGGAGAAATCAACCTCAATCTAGGAGAGTAATGTGGGATACAAAGACTTCAAGTTGAAGTGGTCGAAGTGCGAGGGGTGTGATTTATTTACCCAACGCACCCGCCAAGTATTCGCCCGGGGTACAATCCCTTGCGATGTGTTATTCATCGGAGAAGCCCCGGGCCAAAGCGAAGATGTGTTGGGGAAGCCCTTCGTAGGCCCAGCCGGGAAGCTATTGGACTTCATCGTCAATAAGGGTATCGACGGGCAACTGGATTGCGCCTTCACGAATCTCGTCTGCTGCTTTCCCCGGTTGGCGAAAAACACGGGGAATCACGAGCCCCCGAAGGAAGCCATCAAGGCTTGTCAAGAGCGGCTACGGGAATTCTGTAAGCTATGCCGGCCCCGAGCCATCGTGTGCGTCGGTACTCTCGCGGAGAAGTGGGTGCCCCCGGCCCTCCAAAAGGTCTACAAGGGCAAGCAATATTACAGTCTCCTCCACCCGGCTTTCCTCCTACGGCTCGATGAGGCCCAACGGCCTCTAGCTATCCGTCGGTCAATCGTGATCCTAGAGGATCTCGTTCAGGACCTTAGCTAGGGCTATATAATAGGGTTACCTTTTAGGAGCGAACCATGAAGAAGCTAAGTAAAGCGTTAGGCAAAGCAGCGAAGGCGGCAACAGTCACAAAGAAGCCCTTATGGCGAGGGCCTCTGGAGGATGGGATCACCCAATCGCTACTGAGCCGGTTCATCGTCTGCCGTGAGCGGTTCCGCATTATGGTTATCGACGGGCTACGGCCTCCCGATGAATTCAGCCAGCGGATGGAATACGGCTCCATGTGGCATATTTGTGAAGAGTACCACGGCCAAGGTCAGGCGTGGGAAGGGCCTCTAGATGACTATTGCCGGCTCTTAGGGCGAAGATACCCCCTTCAACAGAAGCAGATATTCCACTGGGGCCGAGTCTGTTCCCTCCAGTTTCGAGTCTACGTAGACTTCTGGGCTAAGCATCCTGACCAGCTGAAGAAGACCAACCTCATGAGTGAGGTGTCATTCCGGGTACCGTACGGATTGCCCTCGGGGCGAACCGTTACGCTCCGGGGTAAATGGGATGCCGTGGACCTCATTGGTCCGAAGAAGGATCAGGGCATTTACCTCCAGGAGAACAAGACGAAGGGAGAAATCGAGGAACAACAACTAAAGCGGCAACTTGACTTCGATCTCCAGACAATGCTCTACTTGGTAGCCCTTGAAACGCACCTGCGAGAGAAGGGACCATTGCCCGGAGCTGATGGTGTTCCTCTGCGCGGCGTACGGTACAACGTAATCCGTCGGCCGTTGGCGGGCGGTAGGCATTCGATTACCCAACATAAAGGGCGGCAAACCAATAAAGGTATCGTTGGAGCCGAGTCCACGAATGAGTTCTATGATCGGCTTCAAGGGCTAATCGCGGGGGAGCCCGAATACTTCTTCATGCGTTGGAAGTCTGAGGTATCTTCGGCCGATACCCAACGGTTCAAGCTACAGTTTCTCAACCCGATCCTAGAACAGCTATGTGATTGGTGGGAGATAATGGAGTCTGTTGACTCTGACGTTGACCGTATCTACATGGACGCAGGTGATGGCTACGCTGTCCACTGGCGTACACCCTATGGTATCTACAACGTCTTGGCTGAAGGAGGGGCTACGGAAGTTGATGAGTATCTTCGCTCTGGTAGCACCGTCGGCCTTCAGCGAGCAAATACCCTATTCCCGGAATTGGAGTAATCAATGCCGATAGTTACGAAACAAAGCAACAAGAAAGCCCCTAAGCGGCAAAGCGTTCTGGACCGTGTTCGGGACGTAGGCCCAAGCGAGAAGGGAATCAAGCTACTCGTCTATGGGCGGGGGAAGACAGGTAAGACTCGGTTGGCGAGTACATTTCCGAAGCCTTGCCTCATCTTGGGTACTGAGGACGGTACCCTCAGCGTGTCGAACGTCAAAGGCCTGAAGTTTGTGGATATCCGGGCCAGTGAGGACATCGATGAGGTAGCCGAGTCAATTCCCGGCAACTACAAGAGCGTTTGCCTTGACACGGCAGGAGGGCTCCAAGATATCATCCTCAAGGAGATTCTCGGCCTGGAGGATATTCCAGTTCAGAAGACTTGGGGGATAGCCAAGCAACAGGACTGGGGAACCTGCGGGGCCCAAACCAAGGAGCGGCTACGGACTATCTTGAACCTCGCAGACCGCCACGCTATCCACGTTGTGGTCATCGCCCATGAGCGAAGTTTTGACGTGGATGAAGACCTTGTAGGGGTATTCCCAACCATCGGAGCGGCCTTGACCCCGAGCGTAGCGGGTTGGCTCAACGCGGCGTGCGATTACATCGGACAGACGTACATGCGCCCGGGTACGATCATGAAGAAGGTCACGGTTGGGAAGAAGACAATACTCAAGCCCATCAGAACCGGCAAGATTGAGTATTGCCTTCGAGTAGGGCCCCATGAGGTCTACACTACCGGCTTCCGGGTAGCAAGCGGCATCGAGTTGCCGGACGACATCGTTGACCCAACTTACGAGAAAATTGCTAGCCTAATCCGGGGAGTAGTGGAATGAGTGAAAGAGCCTCTCTTAATAGAAAACAATCAAGACTGATAGCCAATTGGGTTGAAGCCAATTGGAGCCGTATCGTGACTAACCAGTGGAGTCAGCGGTATGTGGCCGAGCTAGTTAGTGCCGCGTTGGAAGAAGAGCTAACGGGCTTAAAGCTAACAGATCGTCACATAGGTAATGTTTGCAAGACAGACCTAGAAATAACTTGGCCTCATCGTGCTCCACGAGTCCATGGGGGCGGTGATAGAGCCCTTTACCTGGCCCGATACCTTACTTGGGTAGCCTATAGTTTGAAGGGCCTAGCCGAAGAGATAGGGGTGACTTTGCCGGAGTCTCCAGAGCCTCTCGAAGCTCTAATGGCCATGGCCAATGCCGACCCCTGGATTCAACTTACTCACCCTCATAGCGGCAATTTAGAGCCCGATGAAGACTAACCTCCGGGGCTAGATTCTCGACGTATAATAGTCTTTCTGTTGGTTAACCAATTTCTACTTTTAGGAGCTAGCAATGGCGAAAGTGAAGAAGAGTGCACTGGCAAACAAATTCGGCAGGGCACTGGCGAATCACGCGAATGATGAGACCGATTACGGTACTCAGTTTGGGAATCTTCCTCCAGGAATCGGGAGCGGCGTGGCCAAACTCGTGGAGGCCAAGATTGGCCAGTACAAGAAGGGGAAGAATGAGGGAGAATCTTTCCTCTACTTGGCTGGCGTCATCGTTTCTCCGAAGTCTCATACATTCGCCCCTCGTGTCTTTGCCAACGGGAAGATTCAGAGCCTTCCCCCCGAAACCGTCATCACGGCCGGCATGCGAACCTCTCTCATGGTTCCCCTCTGCGACACGACCAAGAAGGACAAGGACGGAAGCGAAGTCACCGTGGACACAGACGAGAACGTCGCCACGGCCTTGAACGAGTTGCGGAAGTTGGGGGCGGATACCTCCAGTGTGGACGGTGAAGAGGCCTTCGTGGCTCTGTTGGAGGCGATTGTCGAAGAGGGGCCATTCTTCAAGTTCAGCACCTCGGGCAGTGACCCCAACAAGGATTACCCGACCCCGAGAACGTGGGAGAACTGGCACGGCTCGAAGGGCCTGGAAGACTATGCCGTTGAGGATGCCGACGACGATGTGACCGAAGCCGAAGAGGAGGAAGAGGCTGAGGAGATTCCCGACGTAGAGGAAGAGGCGGAAGAAGCCGAAGAGGAAGCCGAAGAAGAGGAAGACACCGACGGCCCCGACAATGCCCAGCTGGCCATCGCTGCCGACCGTTGGGAGAAGAAGAAGCGGAAGGGCCCGGGTAAGGATGCCGCCGACGAGCTGACGAAGAGAGCAAAAGGTTGCGGCCTGGATCCAGCAGAGTACGATTCTTGGGCTGCGGTCGTTGAAGCCATCGAGGGCGGCAACGGAGAGCCCGTGGGAGACGATGAGGAGGAGGAAGCTGAGGAAGCCGAAGAAGAGGCTGAAGAGGAAGAGGAAGCTGAGCCCGTGGAACCCAGCAAGGGCGATGTTGGAATGTTTCGCCCGAAGGGTGCCGAGAAGGACATTGAGGTGGAGGTCACGAAGGTCGTCAAGAAGACGCAGGCCTGCGACCTCAAGAGGCTCGATGACGGGAAGGTCTACAAGGATATTCCCTGGGACCGTGTGACCTTCTAGGAACCCAAGGACGGCGGGCAAGGAAGCGAGTACCTGTGACGCCCGGCAGTTGGTAGTGGATTTACTCTCCTAGTCTACCAGCTGCCGGGTAGTTTTACCCTTTAGGAGCGATTACCGTGGCAAGTGCTAAAATCAGCGTGTCGTTGGACCTCAAAGAACTCACCTCAGCGATCATCGAGAAGGCCAAGGCTCTAGTGGATGTGAAGCTGGTGGGCGGGGTGGAAGTCAAATTCATCGTCTTGGACAACCGGGTGACCGGAGCCGACGTCAATTTCCAGTACAGCAAGGGCTAGCCATGCCCCGACCAATCTACAACTGCCTGGCGTGCGAAGATACGGGGGTGAGTAGTCGCGGAACGACTTGTACCTGTAAGGTGTACTGTGGTAAAGATTCCGAAGAAGGTACTAAGGTCAATTCAAGCCCAACGGGTCGATTGCTTCCAGCGAAGGCCCGAAGTTCTACTTCACGGAAACATACCAAGCCCGCTCCACGGCGTGGCTCCCCGGGTACTCCTCGGAAGTAAGTGGTGGGACAAAACCCGTCGAGAAGCTTACAAGTCTACCTACTATCATTGCGTGGCTTGCGGAGTCTATAAGCTCAACGCGCAGTTCCGTCGGTGGCTGGAGGGGCACGAGTTATACGACATCAATTATCTGCTAGGACGTTCTTACTATCTTGAAACCGTGCCCCTCTGCCACTGCTGCCACAACTATATCCATTCGGGTAGGCTCTCGGCTCTTCTCGAAGCCGGTAAAATAACTCATCAGAAGTATGCCGCGATCATCCAGCACGGTGATAACATTCTCAGGCAATCCGGATTGGTAAAGCCCCTACCTTACGCGGGGCCTTTCGCGGATTGGAAAGACTGGCGGTTGGTATTGTTGGGTAAAGAGTATCCCCCAATTTACTCTAACCAAGCCGAGTGGCTTGAGAAAATGAAGGACTTAGATGAGTGAGGTAGTAGAAGAACGAACGGAGCGGCTTTTCAATCTCGGTGATCAGGCAATTACCCTCCCTCAAGGGACTCGGGGCCGGATCGCAGGCTACGAATGGAGCGACGGCCGAAACGTCTGCGGAAAGCCCCGGGTGCGTTCCTATGGGTGGTTCTACCATTTCGTCGAAGAAGGTACCGACGATTGGGTCATCATTCCTGAGCATACCTTGGCGAGGGTAGAGTCATGACTGATCCAAATCACGATATGGAAAAGGCTTCCCTCTCTATTCGTGTTCTGGGCAGGATTCTTTGGAATCTATACCAAGGATGCTTGGAGGCGGGATTCAACCAAGATCAATCCTTTGCTCTCACCTCAGAGTACATTCGTGGGCTAGCTGCGATTAAATCCACGCCAACTGGGCCTGAATCCGATTCGGAATAGCATGAGAATCAGTGTTGATTGTGAAACGACTGGCCTTGACCTACGGCACGGGGCCCGGCCCTTCCTAGTCACGATGGCTACAGAGGAAGGCGAAAACATCTATTGGGAGTGGGACGTTGATCCTATGACCCGTAAGGTCGATGTGCTTCGTAAGGACCTATTGGAGATTCGGGATTACATCGAATCCGCCGATGAGTTGATTCTTCAGAATCCCAAATTTGACGTTGGGATGCTCTTATATACCTTCCGAGACTACGGCCTGAAGCTACGCTGGGACTGGTCGAAGGTACGGGATACCTTGATGGCTGGCCACCTTCTTCGGAGCAACCAGGCCCACGACCTTACAACCATGGCTCTGGTTTACCTCCGGGTGAACGTCCAGCCATTCGAGGATGAAGTGAAAGCGGCTACTGTCGCCTGCCGTAGGTTAGCCCAAGGGAAGTCACCGAAGTTCTCCTGGAGGATAGCCAAGAAGCATAGCGACAAAGACCCCCGGCCTGAGATGCCCAGTGCCAAGGATGAGACTTGGAAGTATGACATGTGGCTACCGCGATACGTAGCTCACCTAGAGGGACGGGAGGAGTCAGACCCCTATTGGACGGCTTGCTCAGATTACGCCAACTCGGATAGCACCACCACCCTAGCCCTAATGGCTAAGATGGATACCTTGATTGAGCAGAAGAACCTCGGCAAGATATACCGGGAGCGGTTGAAGGTTCTCCCTACCATCTACAAGATGGAAGACTACGGCATCACGGTCAATACGAAGCGGCTCCATTCTCTCCAGAAAGAGTACCGTGAGGAGTCTGCTACGGCGGGGAATATCTGCAAGAGGATAGCCGAGGGCTACGGCTATGATTTAACCCTACCCAAATCTGGTAACAACAAGTCCCTAGTCAATTTCGTCTTCAGCGAGAACGGTCTCAACCTACCTCCCTACGAGGTCAGTAAGAAGACCAATGTACCTAGCCTAAATGCTCGATGTATCGATCACTACCTCGGGGCTCTGCCGGAAAGGGGTAAGCCCCTATCGTTTGTACGGAACCTCTCCGCGAAACGGAAACGAGACACGGCCCTAACCTATATGACTTCTTACGAGAGATTCGGGATATGGGTTGGAGAGGAATGGCTGCGGCTCTATCCAAGTCTAAACCCTACGGGCACAGATACCCTACGGTGGAGTAGTAGCAACCCCAACGAACAGAATATCTCAAAGAAGGAAGGGTTCAACCTCCGCTATGCCTTCGGCCCTGCCCCGGGAAGAGAATGGTGGTCTTGCGACGCCAAGAATATTGAGTTGCGGCTACCGGCTTACGAGAGCGGGGAGCAGGAGCTAATTGACTTGTTTGAGCGGCCCGATGAGGCTCCCTACTATGGTAGTACCCACCTCCTCAACTTCCACACAGTCTACCCTGACATCTGGAAGTCAGTACTCAAGGAGGTAGGCCTAGAGAAGGTAGGCCCGACATGTAAGAAGCGGTTTGCCTCCTCTTGGTACCAGTGGTGTAAGAACGGCGGTTTTGCGGTCCAGTACGGGGCCGTGGAAATCGAGGGCAAGGAAGGAACGGCGGATAGGGCATTCCATCGGCTAGGCTCCCACGCCCGACTCAAGAGCCGATTCTCAAATCTCACGGAACTGAACAACAAGTGGGTAGCTTACGCGAACGATTGTGGGTATGTGGAAACCCTACCAGACAAAACTGTAGACCCTGACCGGGGCTATCCCGTCTACTGTACCCGATCTCACCACGGCTACGTCAAGCCGACGATTCCGTTGAACTATCATGTTCAGTCTTCTGCGATGTGGTGGATGATGGTGAGTATGATTAGCTGCCAAAAGTATCTTGATGACTTGAATTCTAGGCCTGGGTCAGAGGGCTACTATATGGTCATGCAAGTTCACGATGAGCTGGTATTTGATTTTCCTTTCAAACCAGATCGAGGCAACTTACCCAAAATAAAGAAGCTAAACCATTTGATGGCCTCTAGCGGCGACAGATTCGGCATTCCCACCCCAGTAGAAACAAGCTACCATCCTAATAACTGGAGCGACTCATGTTGAATCTGAGAGACAATACTATCCCCGCTAAGGACAGACTCTACGCCCAATTTGTTGTAAATTCTAAGGGCTGTTGGCAATGGTGCGGAAGTCTCAGCGGTGGCTACGGCACTCTCAATGTTAAGGGTATTAGAACTAAGGCTCATAGATTCTCTTACGAGATTCACCGAGGAGTAATACCTAAAGGGGCTCACGTATGCCATACATGCGATAACCCTAAGTGTGTTAACCCTGACCATTTGTTTCTAGGTACTCAAGCCGTTAATATGGCTGATATGGTGGTTAAGGGTAGGTCTAATCGAGGGGAGGCTAGGCCAGCTGCTAAGCTCACTGAGGAGAACGTGAGGTACATTCGTAATAACTACACGCGGGGACATCGCTGTTTTGGGGCTACGGCCCTGGCTAACCTATTCCAAGTGAATTACTACACGGTCATGGATGTCATAACTGGGAAGTCTTGGAGGCATGTATGAAGATCGCAGAGGTAGCGAAGTTGTCCCCAACCGACAAGTTCCTCTATTGGATCAAGGAGCGTCATCAGATATACCTCAAACGTCGGATGGGTAAGCCGAAGCCCTGGACGGATGACGAGATTCTCCAATCCAACTTCTTTACTTGCCCATACCGCGAGAACGACAAGACAACCCAATGGTTTCGGGAGCAGATACGGGACCCCTACCAACACGACATCGAGGTGCTCCTAGCCACGGTCATTTTCCGTTGGTTCAACTACATTCCGACGGGTGAGCTACTCATCGAGCACAACTTATTGACTCAATGGGATAAAGACCTAGCCCTTAGTGTCTTGGGCCACGTGAGGAATATGGGTGGCAAGGTATTCACGGGAGCCTTTATGATCAACTCCCCAGGCGGGGAGAAGAAGCTAGATGCGATCTGTAGGAGAATCACGAACGTCTGGAACGACCGTGAGGCCCTCTACAAAGCAGCCCGTTCTTGGAATACTCTCCAGGAAGCCCACCGTGCGTTGTCGAAGTACGAAGGTCTGGGAGGGTTTATGGCTTACGAGATAGTCTGTGACCTCCGCTATACCGACGTACTGAAAGACGCCACCGATGTATCGACCTGGTGTAACCCGGGGCCTGGGGCTATCCGGGGCCTCTACCGGATTATGGGTTGGGACTTTCCCAAAGGCAACAACGCCTCTTCGCCCCCTATCCCGAAAGATTGCCTAGGGATTATAATAGGGTTATTGGGTACGGTTCGACGGAAGCTAAAGAATATGCCTACCTTCGAGATGAGGGAGGTAGAGCATTCACTTTGTGAGTGGGACAAGTACGAAAGAGCCCGACTCAACGACGGTCGAATGAAACGTAAGTACAACGGGGCCTGAGCGATACTCCTTGTGTAACCGATTTGATATTTGCTAGACCCCTATTTTTACCCCTAGGAGCGAAATGATGGAATACCCAAAAGACGTAACGGCAATTTGTAAGTTGATGGCTAAGAAGTATGGCAACGACATCGACAAGGCGGTGGCGTCGGCTGAGAAGGCTATCCGGGAGTTGCCGGACTTCGATGACTTCGTTCATCTGTTGATTACCCTAGCCATTCGGGAATTGATCTCGGATGCTCGTCACCATGAGAACCTCCGAACCCGGAAGGTAACCGGGGCTGACGTGGAGCGTTGTACGCCCAAGACGACGGTGGGAACCTCCCGCAGCGTGATCAAGGCCTCCCAGTCTATCTATGAATACAACATCGGCGGGAAGCTACTTGGATGGATGACCGGAGAAGAAGTCAACGCAGCGATGCAGACTCAACTCTCAATCTCCAACGGCCACCGAGTCAACTACGTGATGCTGAGTCTCATCGACGGGAAGGTTCCAGCTGGTAAGAAGGTCAAGGATGTCTTCTCGCAGAAGCAGCTCATCAACATCCGACGCAAGGCCGAGTCCTCGGTCAAGAGCCTCCCCAAACTGGCTACAGCCAGCCGCAACTAACAATCCATTAGCCTACCTGAGCGAAGAGGTGTAACCGATCATGGGCATTGGGTAGGCTTTCAAAACATCATGCGCCGAATATCGTCTTGCAACCGAGGATGCCCGTGGCGCATCAAACTACTGCTACCTGATAAACTGCGTGTAACCGAATAGAACGTTGGGTAGCCCAAAACAACTACTAGCGATAAGGTCTTTGTAACCGATCGAGGTACTGCTAGTATTTTCTAACTAGGAGAGTCAAATGGCTAAGAAGAAACAGAAGCCGACATCCTCAGCTAAACGAGTTCCATATTGTAACCGAAGGAGCGAATGTAACGTAGCTGAGGTGTCGGCGGAACTACAAGCCCTCCAACGGCAGAGGGCGTGGGTCATCAAGAGCCGAATCATGATAGCCAATCGGCTCCAAGCTACCGTGGCTGGGACTCTCGGCTATAGTAGCGGGCTCAAGGAGGCAGACCGCCTCAAGCTGTTCAAGGAGGCCACCGGAATAATTAAGGGGGTTATTGACGGGGAACAGCATCCTCTACGAAGCATCATCCTCACGACTAACATAGCCGTCGATGGCTACGATACCCAACAGGATATCTTTGAGAAGGAAATGCTAGCCCTGGTCAAGACTCTTCCGGTGGCCTCTTGGGTAGCTGAGCCCAATCAAGCCGGATTCGGCCTGATGTCCCTAGCCGTCATTATTGGGGAGACGGGTGACTTGAATAACTACCCCAATCCCGCGAAGGTTTGGAAACGGCTAGGGTGTGCTCCATTTACGAAGGGGGAGGAAACCCTGATGGGGGCCTCTTGGAAAAGCCGAGCAGGTAACAAGAAGGGCCTCCAGAAGCTAACGGCCGAAGATTGGACCAACTTTGGTTATCCTCCCCGCCGACGTAGCGTGTCCTACATCATCGGGGAGAACCTTATCAAGCAGAACGGTTCTGGCATCTACCGTAGCCGTTGGCTTGAAGCGAAGATTCGAGCCCGGCAGACTCACCCAGAGTGGGAGTGGAAGCCCTGCGACAAATGTAAGGGTAAGAACCATGCCAAGAAGAAATGCCTAACGTGCGGAGGTATCGGGGAGAAATGCGGCCACGCCCACAAGCATGGGATGTTGCTCGCTACCAAGTTAATCCTCAAGAACCTCTGGCTCGAATGGACTAATACTCCATTCCAACCGTACAAAGCCTAGTGAGAACCCGCATGTAACCGAGTATGAATTTACTAGGCCCAAATCAATAGCTATCTGATTCTTTCCTTGTAACCGACCCCGGGAATGGATAGCTTAATACAATAGTGGAGGACCGGCGAATGCCCAAATGTAACCGATTAGGGGTATGCCGTCCTCCACCTTTACTAGAAATGATGGCGGAGAGCTGGCGACCGTCATGTTGTAACCGAGAACGAGTATGCCGACTCTCCACCTTTCATTGGAGGAACCTATGATTGTCCAAGTACGCGGAACCAGCGGCTCAGGTAAGACCTGGGTGATGCGGGAGGTGATGAGGGCCCTGGGAGAACGTACCCTAGAGGTTTTCACCCGAGGTAGGAAGAATCCATTATGGTATCACTACGGGATGACAACTGTTCTAGGTCACTATGAGGCTACCTGTGGAGGATGTGATAACATCGGTAGTGCTCGTCAGGTCTTTGAGGTAATCCAAATGGTATTGCCTCAATGCTCTCATATCCTCTGCGAAGGGCTACTGCTCTCCGAAGATGTGAAGTGGACCTCCCAGTTGGACGACGTTCACGTACTGTACTTGACTACGCCCGTCGAGCAGTGTATTGCTCAGATCAAGAAACGTCGGGAGGAAGCCGGCAACGAAAAGCCCCTCAATGAAGCGAATACTCGGAACCGGGTAGCGGTCATCGAGCGTTCGCGGGTAAAATTGTTAGCTCTGGGAGTCGATTGCCGACGGGTAAGTGCCCGTCAGGCTCCCGGGACTATTCTCAAGTTACTACAGCTGCACGCGTAGGAGGTGCTATGTCTCAGAGTTGGATTACGATTCAGACCGTCGGAGACGACGACAACACAGCGGCTACCAACTATAATTTCTTCATGCGGCCCGAGCCCCGCGAGAATCTCGGCCCAATTCGGCTAGAGTACGATGAGGTGTTTGGCCGGAAGGTGAAGGTGCGTAGCCTCAAGATTGGGATGACCCGTAACGCCAAGGAGGAGAACCGCAAGGTTGTCAAGGCCTACCTGGAGCCCTACCCGCATACGCGCATCGAGAAGGCCAAGCCACTTCAGGGTTGGTACAAAGGCCTCCACGAGCCGAAGGGTACACGGCCCCGTCCCTGTTTCACCGAAGCGATATTGACTGAGCCTTACGGTGGCTGGTGTATGGTTGGCTGCGCCTTTTCTTTGCCAAAAGGGGGGATGGTAGATACCCCTAGTGGACCAAAGCCTATTGATCAATTTCAGGTAGGTGATTGGGTCTACGGACGTACCATTGAAGATAGAAGAGCGGTTAGGGTATTAGGTACTAGTAGTCACTGGAAACCTGAAGGACTAGTAGTCATTACCTTATCCGACGGCCGAGAGTTACAAATGACGGGAGATCACCCAGTATATTCAAGAAGCCGGGGCTGGGTTTCGGCTGAAAGTTTACAATATGGCGAGGAGTTAGAAGATGCCTCAATGTCGAGATTGCCAAAACACAATCCCTCAGAATCGGCTAGTGTGCGACTCTTGCTTGCTGAAAGTACGGTCTGCGAACGGCAAATTATGTCGGGGAAAATCTTCAGTTCTCAAAGGCAAACCCAAATCGGCGGTGACGCGGGCCAGGATGAGTGCTCACGCCCTAGCCCATCGAGACAGTATGTCTCAGCGGGCCAAGGGTCCGAAATCGCCGGCTTTTCGATTGGCAAGAGCCGAAGCTGTCCGCAACGGGATATCGGGGTTTCGACTATCCAAGCGTCAAGCTTTCACCGACCGCAAGGGCCGAACATTTCGCATGAGGTCAACTTGGGAAGTATTGACAGCCCAATACTTCGAGAAAGCTGGGTACGATTGGGATTACGAGCCCTTGGCTATTTCGTTGCCGAATGGTTCGGCCTACTTACCAGATTTCAAACTACAACCCCACGGGGCTTACGTAGAAGTCAAGGGGTATTTTTCCGAAGCAGACCGCGAGAAAATTCGACTGGCCAGGAGTTTAGGCTATCGAATAATCGTATTCGATCAAAAGACCCTAGAAAGATTAGGTATCCTTATGTCGAGAAAATCACCCGAGTTCAAGGCAAAGTTCGGGTCTACGACATCGAAACGGAAACGGGTAATTTCTACCATCAAGGTATCTTAGTCCACAATTGCTACGTGAACTCGGGGTTTCGCGGGTACCGTGGGACTGGCCTCATTACCGTCCCGATGAATTACGGGGAGCAGGTGCGAGGGATGTTGGCTACGGTCCAGCGAGGGGCGGCGGTCTACTTCTCATCATTCACGGACCCATTCTTGCCCCTGGAGGAGATTTATCACAATAGCCAGTCGGCTGCGGAGGCGTGCGTTGAGGTTGGGTTGCCTATCTTCTTCCTCAGCCGGTTGAAATACCCTGCTTGGGCTATCGACCTCTTGAAGAAGAACCCCCATAGCTACGCGCAGAAGTCTATCAACACACCGTCGCAGGAGGATTGGCAGAAGCTATCCCCCGGGGCGATGGACTTGGAAGGTCACTTCGCAGATATTCGACGGCTCAAGAAGCATGGCATCTACGTCTCAATCCAAGTCAATCCGGTTGTCGCAGGGGTAACCAGCAACGAGCAGATCATCGAGTTGTTCCGACGGCTACGGAAGGCTGGAGCCGACCACGTCATCGTGAAGTTTGTTGAGGCCGGTTACTCTTGGGCCCCCGCGATGGTCGAGAGAATGATCAAGCGGTTCGGTGATCGTGGCTTGGCCTTCGCTTCTCTCTTCCAGGAAAACATTGGTGGACAACGAACCATCGTGGAGGAGTACCGGCTACAGGCTCACGACCTCTACGCAGCCGAAGCCAAGCGGCTAGGCTTGACCTACTCGGTCTGTTATGAGTACCGTTATGAGCGAAACGAAGCCGGGGAGATCATCGACAAAACCGGTGTGAGTATCGGCCGGGAGGTTACGACCTCCGCTCAATGCCACGGGCACGCCGTCCCGGTGTACATACGCTCCGGTAAACGGTTCAGGCCCCTATCCTCTTGCCCACCGTCAGGATGCCTCTATTGCGCGTCAGAGAACGGCGGGCAGCCACGCTGCGGGGATACTCTCGCGGGAGAGGCCCGAGCCCTCACCATGGCCGACTTCCGCAAGGAGATGTTCCGTGGTATTTGAACCGATGGGTATTGTCGAGTTTGGGCGGAAGCTACTTGACTCTGAAGACCTTGACCCGTTGTACGTAGCCCTGCTTCATTCGGGTATGGACCGGCCTACCCTTATCCGTTGGCTGATAGCCTATTGGTGCTACTACCACGCAGGACTAGCTTGTTGGATAGTGGGTAAGGGCCCGAAGAAGTTCTGGTCCACGATGACTACCATAGCCCTAGGCGGTACTGACTACCCCCGAGGGACAGAACGTCGGCACTTCCGAGGGGCCCTAGCCATCGAGTCGATTCGACGGTTGCGGGCTACCTTTCCCGAGCCTACTCAGTTGATGGATTACCTCTTGGATGGTAAGCCGACGGCTGCGGTTATGATGGCTAGAGTGAAGAACCTCTACGGCTTCGGGGAATGGGTCAAGTGGAAAGTGCCCGATATGATTGACCGGCTAGGGATAGCCTTCGTCGAGTTCACCGAAGATGAGCTGGTACATATGTTCGATAGCTCCAAGAAAGGGGCTATGGCTACTTGCGAACAATATCGGCTCATACCCTTCATCGAGTCACCCCTAAACCGTATGACGTTAGCCCACCAATTCGTTCTTCGGGCGATGGGTAAGCGGCGGGCTCCCCCGCTCTATGACCGGCCTCTGAATGTCCAAGAGACGGAGACGATATTCTGCAAGTGGAAGTCTCACCTAGGGGGGCACTACCCTCTCGGCAAGGATACGCACGAGATAGGCCTAGGATTGCGCCGCTACGAAGGCTGCCCGGTTACTAGGGCGGTGCTTCGGGGGCTTCAGAACGTGAAGGGAGGTGTGTAGGTGAGCAAATTAGGGCGGATCGTAGCCGAAGGCATGCTCCGGGAAGGTACCCCCGTGGAGGATTACCGGGAGGAGTACGGTCTTTGGGTGAAGCGAGAAGACTTAGCCTGCCCGTTCCCCGGCCCTCCGTTCAGTAAGACCCGGGGAGTGTACGCCCGGGTCAAGTCTCGGCCCGAAAGGATTATCGGGGCCCTCGACACGTACCATAGCCAAGCCGGGTGGGCCGTAGCCCGAGCCTGCCAGATTCTCGGGAAGAAGTGCATCGACTTTTACCCGGTCTACAAGCACGATTGGGCCATGAGGGAACCTCAACTAAAGGCTCAGAGCCTAGGGGCCGAGCTGGCAGGACTTCCGGCTGGGCGGTCCTGTATTCTTTACCACGCCGCTAAGAAGCGTATGGAGGAGTTGGGTGGCTACATGATGCCTAACGCCCTCAAGCTGGAGGAGTCGGTAGTTGAGACAGCCAAGGAAGTACCGGCTAGCCGACGGTTCGATCAAGTGATTATCCCGGCCAGTAGTGGCACGATTGCGGCGGGAGTTATCGCTGGTTTTTTGGCTAAGTACCCTTGGATAGTACGGCCTACGTTTATCATCCACCTAGGTTACTCCCGCTCTCATGATCAGGTGTTAAGGTACCTGCGAGATAAGACGGGGATAAGTGGCTTATTTGTAGCCGTAGTTGACGAGAAGTATAGCTACAAAGACAAAGCCAAGGGAGCCGAGAAACCCCCTTGGCCTTGCAACGAATATTACGACCTCAAAGCCTTTCAATGGTGGCTACGTAGCCGTCGAGAATGGAAAGGCGCAACCCTCTTCTGGAACATAGGGTAAACTCATGACCATGAATTCAAGCACCCCCGCCATACTCATCCGAAGCAAAGACCTAGCGAAGAATGTTAAGGCCTTCGCTGGCTGCTTGGAGTTACTGCCGAAGACTCCCAAGACGGTTCTAGACATCCGCTACGGCCTAGGTGGATGGGCCAAAGAGCTACGGAGGAGATACCCCAAGGTTGCGATCACGGGCTACGAAGCCGATCCATCGACGTACAACACGGCCTTCCGGGACTCGCTGACGAATGTGTATTGTGGGATGTTCGATGGGAGTAAGCGGGGCTACCGGGTTGACCTATTGGTAGCCGATTTCAACACACTGACTACCCTCAAGCGGAAGGAATTGGAAGAGGCCCTAGCGATTGTCAAATGCCAGTGGTTGATCTTCACCGACGTAGCTTGCTCGAAGCTACACTTGAATTATCGGAGCTACGGCCTAGAAGAACCCGATTTGAATGCCTATTGGGATGAGTTCGACGTAGAGGGCTACCGGCTAGCTGGGTGGGCCCGAGAGCACCACGCGGCCTCTACGGCCATCTACCAACGAAAAGAGCCGCATTGAGCGGCTCTAGGGAGACGGGATTGACGGCGGCGGGTTAGCCCTTCGCGGCCTCTTTGCGGCCGGCAGCGGTGATGGAGTAGTAGTCGGCCCCGCCCTCGGCAGGAGTACCCAACTTGACGAAACCGAGCGTGATCAGGGACGGGAAGTGCTTGGCGTCGTTCGCGGCCCTCTTCGCCGCATCGCTGGAGCCGATCCACTCGGTGCAACCGGCTACGTCAACCGGGGCCTTCGCGGCAATCTCGCCCCGGGTCATGCCGACGGCTTTGGTAGAGGCGAGAGCCTGGAGGATGCGGAGTTGCGGCTTGCGCAACCCGTCTTTCTTCGCGGCGGGAACCTTCTCGGCCTTCGCAGCGGGAGCCTTCTTGACCGGGGCCTTCTTCGCTGCCTTCGCCTTCGCGGCCTTCGCAGCGTCGGCCATGGCCTTTTGGGCGGAAGCCTTCTTGGCCTTGGGGGCCTTGGGGGCGGCAACTTCGGTTTCGGCTACGTCGGTGGTCTCAACAGCTTTCATCGTTTCGCTCCTAAAAGGTTTCTTCGGTCGGGGCCTCCCCAACCGCTACGACTAATCTATACCAGGTATCGGCTAAAGTCAAGAGGGAGATTGGGAAAATTTTCAAGAATTTTCCGGGGTATTTATAATAGGGTATACGGCAACACTTTACGTCGGCAACTATTTTCGGAGAATCTCAATGGAAGCCTCTTATCGGAACGTGAATGACGCATTCTATGGCCTTGTTAAAGACCTTCACAACGGCCTCCTCCCTACCCGGAAAACACCAAGCCGATACGGGGATGTGATTCAGATCACCGAGCCGGTTTTGGTCACCTACCGGAATCCGTGTGAGCGGGTTTTGTTCAATGAAGCCCGGGACTGCAACCCGTTCTTCCACCTGTACGAAGCCCTCTGGATGCTCGCAGGCCGTCGAGATGTGACCCCTCTGGCTTGGTATAACTCCAAGATGACGGAGTTCAGCGACGACCAAGAAGTGTTCCACGGAGCCTACGGCTACCGTTGGCGCAAGTGGTTCGGCTACGATCAACTCGATGCTATCGTAGAGGAACTCAAGAAAACCCCAACTAGCCGACGGGTAGTGCTCCAGATGTGGGATGCTACTGTAGAACCTCCTCACCCTGGCCTGCTTACTAATGGATCCAATTGGAGCGACCCCTACAAAGCCGTCAACGGCGGGAAGGATGTGCCATGTAATACACAGGCCTACTTCGCCATTAGAGAGGCCCTCACCATAGAGCCCGACGGATTCTCAGAACAAGGCACGGCCGTCTACACCAAGTTTCTCGACATGACGGTGTGTAACCGATCCAATGACATGATCTGGGGGATGCTTGGGGCAAACGTCGTTCACTTCTCCGTTCTCCAGGAGTATCTCGCAGCCCGAATTGGGGTATCCGTCGGGAGATACTACCAATTCACGAACAACCTTCACGTTTACACGGAACGGTGGACACCAGCGAAGTGGCTAGAAGCTACTTACAATCGAGAGTACCGCGACAATGTTTACCCCTACCCGATGGTGCTTGACCCTGACCGCTTTGACGTCGAATGCAATATGTTTGTTCATCTAGGCTACGGGAACGGTTTGAACGACTTACTCCCTACTGTTTGGAGCAATCCGTTCTTTCCCAACGTAGCCCTTCCGATGGCCTTGGCTTTTCGAGCTCACAAGGAGCGGAGCTATCAAGAGGCTCTCAAGTGGGTAGAGTCCATTCACGCGAGTGATTGGCGAATGGCTTGCCGTCAATGGATTACCCGTCGTCAAGCTAAGTGGGAGGTCAAGAATGCATGAGCCGGTACTATCAAAGCGAGACTTCGTGTTGCGGTACAAAGCCTCTGAATTCGGTAATCACTCTCCTACTTGGAATACCCTCGATGAGTGGCTAGAGGATAGGCCCTGGTTACGTATGGGCCTGGATCAACGCTACCATATCCGTAACCGTCGGGCAGGAGGGCCTACGTGGTACGACGTTTGTCATAAGAAGGTACCCGTCAAGTGGTACGCCGCGCAGTCCCTCGGGGAGAAGGTCTACATCAGCGCAATGGCCCCCCACCACCTTAATGTACTCCAAGGTGAAGTCATGGAGGGTGTTTGGGGCTGGGAGTTCTATGGAGCCCGGAACTGCTGGAGTATGCCGATGCGAAAGGCCTTACGGAAGCGGCCTATAAGCCTCCGGGGCCTAGCGGCTAAACTATTAGTTCAACGGTCGATGAATGACCTAAGCTATCAATGGCTAGAGTATCTCCTGGAGGAGTATCCTGGCCATGTCGTTGAGTTCTCTGCGTTTTCGACTTGTTGGGGAACTGTCCCCGGTCATAACACTGTTTTCTGGGAGGTTAGGTATGGGTACTAGCCGGGGAAGACCTCCAAAATCCAGAGACATAAGATTTTGGGCTAAAGTTAAGAAACAGGTCGATGGGTGCTGGTTGTTTGATTCTAATCACGGGGCCTGTGACTATGGTATGCTATCCGTAAGCAGTGGAGAGTATTTGGCCCACCGTATTAGTTGGGAGATACACTTCGGACCCATACCAGAGGGGTTCTTGGGTACTCTCCAGGATAATATGGACGACATGGTTGCTAAAGGCCGTTCACTCAAGGGCGAAAGTCAGCCAATGGCTAAACTAACCAGCGAAGACATCAAGACCATTAGGAGGAAATATAAGCCCAGAAAGTATTCTCAACAACGACTCGCTGACGAGTATGGCGTAAACCAAACTCTTATTAGTGCAATTGTTCGACGAAAAACCTGGAAGCATATTGACTAAAGGAGCTACTAATGGATCCAAGAGAGTATCAACAACTGGCGTCACGTACCGAGTGTGATCAATGGGCTGCTCGTGATCGGATGATGGCCTTTCGGCCTTACGATTGTCACGATGAGTTGGTCCAAAACAAACTCATCCCGATTCGAGCCAACCACGCGGCTATGGGAATCTCCGGGGAGGCGGGAGAAATCTCGGCAGCCATCGAGCGGTGGATATACTACGGGAAGCCTCTGGACCTTGTCAATGTGAAGGAGGAACTAGGTGACCTCCTTTGGTACACGGCTGAGATGTGTAACGCTCTCGGTTTTGATATGGGCGAGGTCATGGCTGCTAACATCGCCAAGCTACGGCAGCGATACCCTGATCGGTACACCGACACGTTGGCTGCGGAGGAGAACCGTGACCGCGCAGCCGAGCGTGCCGTGCTTGAGTCAGAAACCTTGACAACTGACAATTCACTGAAGGCTGAACCTCGAACACCACCCACTAGTGATACCCTCTAGGAGGCGTAATGGCTGAGAAATCCCTACTGGACCCTTACCTATGCCAAGGTGTTACTTTCGATTCCCAATCCGGCGAAGAGCATGTTGGATTATGTCTATTCTGCGGCGGTTCAAAGTTCTCGGTCAACGAGAAGAAAGGCATGTTCCGTTGTCTTTCTTGCGCCGTCGGAAACGAGAAGGGAGGAGGTAACGCAGAGGTATTCATCGAGAAGTTATGGGAGTCTCTTGATTCCCGTACTTCTGACTACAACTCTCTAGCGGTTGATAGAGGGCTTATGCCCGATACGATCATGGAGTGGGGGTGTTGTTACTCTCCCTACCGTAATTGCTGGATGATTCCCGGCTACAATACGGCGGGGAAGGTGCGCCAGCTCTACCGCTATGTTCGAGCGGGCGGGAAGAAGCGGCCCCTCGGCACTACCGGATTGCCTCATGGTATCTTCGGGATGAGCCTCTACGACCCGGATAAGCCGACCGTCTACCTTTGCGAGGGTCCCTGGGATGGTATGGCCTTATGGGAGACGATGAAGCGAGGGCGTTGGGACGAGAACGGTATGCCTCGGGAGACGGCTAGTAACCGTAACATGTTATCAGAGGCTAACGTGATTGCTATCCCGGGATGTACTTCTTTCCGCGAGCAGTGGTGTAGCCTCTTCTCGGGGAAGACAGTCAACTTAATGTTCGACAACGACCTTCCGGCCCTGAACAAAACCACCGGGGCTCTCATTCCTCCAGGAGCCCTCTTGGGGCTACGGCGGGTAGTGGGATTGCTTACGAGCTACTCTAAGCCTCCGGCAGTCATTAACTACCTTCATTGGGGTAGTGGGGGCGAAAGCTACTACGATCCGAAACTCAAGTCAGGCTTCGATGTACGGGATGTTCTAAGCCAATGGTAATACGTAAGGCCGGAATTCCAGTGACTAAGGTTGTTGCACTACTCGATGTGATGTGGGATTGGCGAATGAAGACCTCAATGGCCAACCCTAACTACCTTGCTGAAGCCCCTCGATGCTTCCGTATTAACCCCGAGAACAAGAGCGGTAAGATGCTCTACAAACTCATAGGGCATTCTGACTTACTCGTAACGAATACTTGTCCTCAATTGGTTAAGTCTGCCCGAGATAAAGGCAAGCCCGAAACCGATTGGACCCGCGAGAACCTACTGCTGTTGTATCCGTTTGAATTGCTACTCGTTTGCGGTCGAATAGCCCAAAGCACCTATGACCAGATAAGGAATCTGAATTTGGAATACCGAACAATTTATATGCCTCATCCAGCGGCCCGTACTTGGAGCAAACGGGATATACAATTTGCCTCCAAGATAATCCGGCAAGGGACTCATGACCTTTGGCTTGATTTTTGTGACGGACGGCTTCGAGCGTCGGCACTACCCCCGTTTTGACCCCTATAATTAGGGATTCCACTACGATTACTTGATGCTCCCGGAGGTCACCGTGCCTATTGCTCCTAGCGATACCCTTCCCGAATCAAACCTACGCACCGTAGCCCAGCGTTTATTTGCGCTAAAGAAGCTGCTGGACCTTCTAGAGCCCGTGCCTGAGGAGTGGGTAAAAACGCCTGCTAGCCGTCCCTCTCGGCCCGGCCTAGCTCTTACTCCCTGCTGTAGCTACCGTGAGCTAATTAACTCCTGGAGGAAAGCCCTACGATGGACAGAAGGTCTAGACCACGCTCTTGCTACGATGTTGGCGGCGGTAGCCTCTACGAAGGCGATTGGCGACCAACTCTGGATTAAGGTAATTGGCCCAGCAGCGTGTGGAAAATCGACATTGTGTGAAGCCCTTTCGGTGAATACCGAATATGTACTAGCCAAGAGTACGATTCGGGGATTCCATAGCGGTTTCAAGATGGAAGGTGGGGGAGACGACGGGGATGTGTCTTTGATTAGCCAGCTACGGGGAAAGACCCTAGTGACCAAAGACGGTGATACGCTTCTTCAATCTCCCAATCTGGGCCAAATACTAAGTGAGGCCCGCGACCTCTACGATTCGGTTTCGCGGACCCACTACCGTAACGCCATAAGCCGGGACTATGAAGGCGTGCGCATGACCTGGATTCTCGCGGGGACTTCTTCCCTCCGGTCAATCGATTCGTCGGAGCTAGGCGAACGGTTCCTAGATTGCGTGATCATGGAACAGATCGATTACGACTTGGAGGAGGAGATTCTTTGGCGGGTAGTCAACCGAGCCGAGCGGAACCTAGCCATAGAGGCGAACGGGAAAGCCGAGACTCAATATGAGCCCGAGTTGGCGAAGGCCATGAGCCTTACTGGAGGGTATATTGATCACCTACGGCAGAACGCTGCCAAGGGACTCGAAGCGATTGACACACCTACCTCAGCCAAACGGGCGATAGTTCAGATGGGCCTACTCGTGGCTTACCTAAGGGCAAGACCGTCGGAGCATCAGGAGGAGAACGCTGAGAGGGAATTCGGGGCCCGACTGGTTAGTCAGCACGTAAGGTTAGCCAAGTGCTTAGCGTTTGTATTCAATAAGAGCGAAGTGGATGAGGAGGTTTTGAATCGGGTACGTCGAGTGGCTCTGGATACGGCCCGAGGGAGAACCTTAGACATAGTGCGCTCTATTGATGCTCGTGGGGAGGCAGGAGTACAGAGCAAAACAATATCGGGGGAGATATCGCTAGGAATGGCCGAGTGCCGAAAGCTACTTCTATTCCTCAAGCGAATCGGAGTCGTAGAACCCTTCAAACTCGTCGTGAAGGGAGTGGTAGGCGGGGAGCGTTGGAGATTGACCGAGCGTTTACAGGTTCTTTACAATAGCGTAGTCAAGGAGCGAAGCAATGGCTAGACTTACCAATCAGGAAATCAAGTACATTCCGTTCTGGGAGAGAGGGAAAGGGCTAACCGAGCCTTCCGAGAGTTTGTTAAGGCCTTTGGAAGTTGATTTTTCCATATTGGCCTTTACTTAATTACTATATATAGTAATTAAGTAATAATATTTTCCCGAGACTAAGTATAATCTATTCCCGTATTAGGCAAATAGGAGAAGGAGAAATTGATGGAACTGGATAGCGATACACGGGTTACGGTTCGGGAGACTCTCCGAGCGGCGAGAGAATACCTGGTAGCCCTCACGGATCGAACGCGGGTTGAGACCACGCTGCTGAGCGTAGAATTAGCGAAGATGACCCAAGAGGTAGCAGCTGAGCGGAAGAAGACAGAGCCTAAGGGTATGATGCGAAACCCTTATGGCTTTTGCCCTAAGTGCGGCGAAATAGGAGTCAGTCGGAATAGGAATGGTGTCGACATTTGTCTCAACGGTCATGAGTACCCTTCGAGTGAGGCTACTTTGGCCCCGATGATACGGGAATTACCTGAATTACCCTAAGGAGCGAAATGATGTCAGAGAAGGGCCGTAGCAATCTCAGGACCTCGGAGAAGATTGTAGTGATGCAGGCCTTCTTGGACGGCAAGAAGATTCGATGCCGGGAGAAGGGCTGTACTAACGTCTGGGAATTATGCCCCATCCCTCAGTGGAATTGGGCTCATTTTGATTATGAAATCGCCCCTGTGAAGATGGATCTGATTGAGACCGATGATGGCTGGTACGCCTCCAAGGAGCTGGTACGGCGTGAGATGAAACGTATCATGGACCTCCAGAGTTGTTGCGAACACACTACCGCTCGATTCAAGAAGCTATTCTTGACTCTTTTCGCGGAGGAGTTGTAGCCATGATCGTTAGGAAGGGGAATGACCTACTGGATGCTTACCTACAGTTTGTTAGGAGCGATTGCCTAGGTATTTGGTATAGTAGTGTCTTCCCCTTCCTTGCGGTTTATAGTTACTTGGTAGTAACGTCTTGGGTTGGGAGTAGTAGTAGTGCCGAGACGTTGTTAATGCGCCGGGTGGCTATAATACTTCTCAACGACTATCGGTTTCTGCGACGCGCAGGAATGAGTCGCAGGAGAGCTATGATTCTGGTGCTTGTACCTTAGGAGCGAAATGATGAGCTTATTATCTATCCCAGTGTTTACTGATCCCAACCTACCGCGATATGCTACACGGTGGGAGTTCCCCCCAGATCGATTCGTGGAGTACGAAGAGAGCGATGAGGTGTGGGCCAAGCAATTAGGGTTTGGTAGAAGCGTAACCACCGATCAGCCCGCTATCTTCATTGTCTTCGGGAGGATTTACATACACCCCGATTCTTTGAGGGATTTGAGGTCATGTGGAATCCCTGTGGGTAGTAGAACCTCTACCGCTACCTGTTGACCGCTTGCGACCTGATTTGGGAAAGTTTCACTTGACTAGTATATAGTGGGAAGGAGGTAATGTTGGTTAATGAATGATCTACAATTGACTGATCGCCAAAGCCGTTTTGTATTGGAATATTTACTCAGTGGTAAGGGTGCTGAGTCTGCTGTTAAAGCTGGTTATTCCAAACGCACTTCAGCAGTGGCGGCTAGCAAGTTATTAGCCAGTCCAAACGTGAAACTTGCTATTGAGTTTTTCCAGAAGAAAGACCGCGAACAGTTTGAGATTCAGCGACACGAGATTATCTGGAGACTATGGGCTTGCGTAACCAGGGATGCTTTGAAGTTGCTCACTGAGGACGGGGTTATTGATCCTCAGCATCTACTGAATTTGGATCCAAGAGAAGCAGCGGCAATTGATGGATTTAAGCAGAAAATATCGCGGCGGTATACTGAGGATGATGGTACCGTCGTGGAGATACTGGAGACAGAGGTTAGGCTGATGCCTCTAGCAGCGGCCCTGGACTTGGCGATGAGGCATAAGGGCCTCTTTGAGGCGCAGAAGAATGAGACCAAGCTCACTATCGACTTCGACGCCCTCTACCGCGATCACTCCAAGATTATCGACGTAGACCCAATCGAACAGCGGCTACTAAAGGAACAAGGCCAATGATCGACACTCTCCTCCAGGACATCAAGAAGCACTACAAGCCGATTCCTCAAAAGGAAGTGACGGCTATCTACAAGCGTGCTACGAAGGGGGATCAAGAGGCCTATGAACGACTCTATTGGTCCGTAGCCGGTATGGCCGTTCATCACGCTGCGAGGTTAGCTGCTAGGGCCCGTCGGGGTAGGGATGTCAATCTAATCCACGAGCTAATCCTAGCAGGCATCGAGGGTATCTGCGACGGGATTCGCTCGAAGAAGTATCGGGCCTCAAAGGGAAATTGGACTACCTACATCACGTTCTATATCAAGGGCCATATCCTTCGAGCGATGTACTACAGCGACCTGATTCGTGTCCCTCAAATTCCTAAGATGAAGGGGGTGTTCTACCTTACCCAACCCCTAAGCGATTGGGACGATCAAGAAGCCCCGGTTTACGAATCCCCATACGACCCAGATGAAATCGAGCAGCTGCGAGAACACGTAGCTCAATTACCCTATAGGCTCCGGGTAGTCATCACGACCTACTTCCTCAAAGAAGACACGCTGGTTAGTGCTGGTAAGGAACTAGGCCTAACGCGGGAGCGGACCAGGCAGCTGAAGGAACAGGGTCTATCATTTCTACGTGAGATATATAAGGTGAGTAATGAACTTCACGGGGATTGACCCAATCGCTCTAGCCGAATGGGGCTGGCCTGATACCCTCTTCTACGGGCCTCAGAAAGACATACTCTACTCCCTCCGAGACGACGACGAAACGGTGGTTCCAGCCGGCAATATGCTTGGTAAGGATTTCATTGCCGGCTACGCAGTGGTTTGGTTCTTCTTGACTCGCCATCCTTGTAGGATTGTAACCACCTCTGCTAAGGATGACCATCTACGGGTACTCTGGGGTGAGATCGGGGATTGCATTCGTAGGTGTAAATACAACCTGGATTGGAAGCACGGGGGGCCTCTAGTCCTAAACCATCATAATATCACCAAGATCGTAGAGGGGGCTAAATGCCCCTTGAGCTATATAACGGGGTTGGTAGCGAACGATCAGACTATTGCAGCAATGCAGGGCCACCATATTGCTAATACTGGCGATGGTGTGCCTAGGACCCTCTTTGTAGTCGATGAAGCGAGTAGCGTCAACAATGCATTTTACACTATGGGACGTACTTGGGCTAACCGGATTCTGATTATTGGGAATACCTGGCCTTGTACCAACTTCTTCTACAAAGCAGTTAAGGGAGATATCGCCAACAAGATTCCTGGAGGAAACTTACCAAGAGAGGACGGCTCAGGCTACTATCGGCGGGTGATTCGGATACGAGCCAAGGATAGCCCCAACGTACGCTTAGGGATGATCCAAGAGGCGAAGGGCTCTAAGGCTACGGATGAGATCATCATTCCTGGGGTCAAGAGCTACAAGCAGTACAAGAAGGAACTAGTCCTCTGGGACCCGATCCAGAAGTGCGTAAGCCATGACGCTGATTTCTATGAAGGTGACGAGATCAAGCTATATCCTCTAGAGCGGCTAACCCGGGCTAACGAGCGGGCGAAGGCTTTGCGACTATTGTATGGCCATCGAGCTGGACGAGCGATTGGTGTAGACCCGGCCGAAGGGGGCGACAATACGGTTTGGACAGTAGGGGATTCCCTAGGCTTCATCAAGCAGATCGTAAAGCGCACGGCGGATACGTCGGTGATCGTCGGAGACACGATTGCTCTTCTCCAGGAATACAAGGTGGACCCTGTGAACGTACTATTTGACCGAGGGGGAGGAGGTAAGGAACACGCAGACATTATGCGGCGAGAGGGCTACGCTGTAAGGACTGTGGGCTTTGGGGAAACTGTGACCCCTGAGAAGAAGCGGGGGTTGACTACGTTGGAAACTCGGAAGCTGGAAGACGAAGAGAGGTATACTTATTTCAATAGGCGTGCTGAGATGTACGGCCTCTTGTCGAACGTCCTAGACCCTGCGAGGAATGAAGCAGGCTTCGGTATCCCCGAAGAGATGGTTGACCTCATGGATCAGATGCGAGTCATACCTAAATTGTACGACAAGGAAGGGCGATTGTGGTTACCTCCAAAGCATAAACCCCCAACCTCCGAGAGCAGCACAGTCAAGACGATGGTGGACATGATAGGCCATAGCCCCGACGAGCTGGACTCAGCGGTGCTTTGTTACTACGGTTTGGTGAAGAAGGCCCGAAGGCCTAGAGCAGGAGCGGCCTAGAGTGTATTGTCGAAAGAAGAACCGACGTAAATGGCGTCAGCGAGTAGCGGCTAGCCGAGCCACTCATCACCCCCGTGGGCAGTCGGTAGCTACACCTATCGTGCAAGAGTGGGTTGAGCAAACTCGCTACGGGCTGCGCTTTGTAGATTGTTTGGGGGTAAGGGTTGGCGAATGTCGTAACCATAAAGTGAAGCGAAAGTTGAGACGATTACCATGATACCCGGTAGTGAATTGGTAGAGGTTGAACTCAACCGAGCAGTATTGGATTGGAAGGCCTACTACGACAACTTCTGTAAGGTCCACGGAGAACCGATTCCAGTGGAACTAGAGGACGTTGACGCGAAGTTCCCCGCCTATACCCGCGTGCTCTTCCCCGACGGCTGGCGATATGCAACAACGAGCTATCAAGGCCCCGAGATACCGCCCCCCGAGGATGAGAAGAAACTCACGCAGCTCAAGATCCAGTATTGGACAGAGCGTAGGCTACGGGACTGGAAGGAAGCCGAAGGCCTAAAGGTCCATATACAAGCATTGGAGGAATGGGGTCTTCAAAGGTCTTTGCCCCTCTTCGAGAAGGTGCGATACAGGGACACGGATAACAAGCTAAGAATGGAATCGGCGGAACTGAATCTGCGAGGTATGCGGCGACGACTGGAAGGCCTCCAAGCAAGGGTCTTGGAGTGTGATCGAAAACTAGCGAGTCTGTCCAATGTATAAACTCTACCGTGGTGATTGTAAGCTGGTATTACCCCATATCAAGGGAATCAAGGCTATCATCAGCGACCCACCTTACGGTATCAAAGTCAATACCAGTTATAGGGCTAGTGGTAGAGGCCCTCATTGGAATGGGGCTCTAGGTAATAATTACCCTCTGATCATCGGAGACCAAGAGCCGTTTGACCCTACTCACTTGTTAGGCTACCCCGTAGTGGTCTTGTTTGGAGCTAATTATTTTGCCCCTAGGCTACCTGTCTCTGGGGGTTGGGTAGTCTGGGATAAACTGAATGGACTAACAAGCAAGCGAGAGTGGGGATTCAACGATCAATCCGACTGCGAATTGATATGGACTAACGTAGGTGGTGCTGCTCGATTGATACCCCATAGGTGGATGGGGTGCCTTAAAGAGTCAGAACAAAGAGAACGGCGGGTACACCCCACACAGAAGCCAGTGGCTCTAATGGAGATATTGATTAACCAGTATACTAAACCAGGGGATTTAGTTTGCGACCCCTACATGGGAAGCGGTTCGACGGGGATTGCGGCAGTGCGATTAGGTAGGCGGTTTGTGGGGATGGAGCGTAGCCGAGAATATTATGAGATAGCCCAATCCCGAATAATGAAGGAGTTAGATCATGAGTAGTGCACCGGATATCTTTACCATGAACCAGTTCAATCGCCTCCTCAACCGAGTCGAGAGGATTATCAACCAACCACGCCGCAGAGGCCCTACACTAGGGGCTAACGTCGAGAACTACACTACCCGCTACAGTCGGCTAGGGGCCCGAGACGATCAAGCAGACCCGCGCAGAGACTTGAACGACGAATGTGGCTATCCTACCACCGAGCGGATTACCCTGGATCTGTACGAAGACCAGTACAACCGGAATCCAATAGCCAAGAAGGTCGTGGAGCTACTCCCCCGCCATTGCTGGAGAGAGCAGCCGAGCGTCTTTGAGGATGAGAACCCCGACGTTGAGACTCCCTTTGAGGCAGCAGTGCGTGAATTGGGGGACAAGCTACGGGGTGATAACTGGTATGAGGGAGATCAGGGTAACCCTCTCTGGGAGATTCTAGCCCGTTCCGATATTGTTAGTGGGATTGGCCACTACGGGGTGACTCTCTTCGGGGTAGGGGGGGATGAAGGTAAGGACCTATCCAAGCCCCTGGAATTCAGAAACAAGAAAGACACGGTTCAGAACGCTGAGACCCTCCGGGAACTCATCTACCTCAGGACCTTCCCCGAGAGCCTAGCCCAAATCTTGGAATTTGACGACGACATCACTAGCCCAAGATATGGGATGCCGACCTACTACAACCTGGACTTCGATGATACGAGTAGGCTTCAGATATCGGCGGATACAACCATTCGGCCACGCAGTGAAAGCATAAGGGTTCATTGGTCCAGAGTGATTCACATTACAGATGATCTCACCAGCTCCGAAATCTTCCACATTCCAAGAATGCGTCCAGTACTTAACCGGCTATTGGACTTGGATAAGACCTACGGCGGTAGTGCTGAGATGTTCTGGCAGGGAGCCTTACCCGGCCTATCCTTCGAGACACATCCTCAGCTAGGTGGTGACGTCGAGATTGACTCTTCTTCGATGAAGACTCAGATCGAATACTACATGAATGGCCTCCAAAGGTTCTTGGTTACCTCTGGGATGGCGGCCAAGAGCCTAGCCCCGGCCGTAGCCGATCCGACAGCACATATCAATACGCAGATCGAGGCAATTTGTATTGCTCTCGACTGTCCTAAGCGTATCTTCATGGGCTCAGAGCGGGGTGAATTGTCTTCGGCCCAAGACTCTGGGGAATGGACCAAGGTCATCGAAGGACGTAGGAACGGCCGAGTCACCCCAAGGCTAATCATCCCCACATTCAATCGCATGATATCATTAGGGTTTTTGCCAGTGCCTCAAGGCGGCGGTACTTCCCTCCAGGAAGGTTCGCCCGTGGAAGCGGGAATGGAGGGAGCAAAGCCCCAACCTATCCCCGAGAAGCCTACGGGCCCGAAGGCAAAGAAGCCGAAGGGTTACGGGGTATCGTGGCCTACTGCCGACGGCTTGGATAAGGTTCAACAGGCTGCCGTAGCCCTTCAGTTGACGCAGGCTATCGTAGCCTACATTGCTGGAGACGGCATTCAGGTGATTCCCATTATGAACTACCTCACGATGATCCTAGGGTTTACCCAGGATGAAGCTACTTCCATCAAGAAGGTCCTGGATGAAGAGGGCCTCTTGGAAGCCCGGTTGGAAACGAAGATTGAAGGTGAAGAGAAGGCCCTGGAAGAACCTCCTCCGATGCCGATTAAGATGAAGGAAGGCGAGAAGCTAGTTCAACCCCCAGCCGGTAAGAAGCCCCCATTCCCACCAAAGGAGGAGTGACGTGGATCAATTGGTTATTGAGCGAGTCAGACCACATGATTTAACTACCTGGCCTGACTCGCTACGGCGGACGATAATGGACCAGTACGAACAAGGCTTTCTCATCGGCGAGATTGCCAAACGATTTCAACTCGACGCAGCAGAGGTAGGAAGATTCCTACGGCGGCAAGGAGTCGATACCAAAACCAATGCTACCAGTAGGGCTCTTGTAGAACCAGACCCTACGCCCGAAGAAATCAAAGAGCGTGCGGCAGCTATTCGACGGGCTAACATTGCCAAGCTGCCAGCCTACGAAGATTCCCGAGAGGATGTAGAATGATTAGAACGCTCCCCATTCTCAATACCGCCCCAAACCCCGATCCTAGCCGCACCAAGATGATCCGTAGGGCATTCGAGGCTCAGGCTACCAAGAGGATCAATCTACTCAAGGCCGAGATCACGGCGGTCATCGGCTATGAGGATGCTCTAGGGGTTAACAACTACAACCCTTCTCAACCTAGGGATGCTCGCGGTAGGTGGGGTTCAGGTGGTGGGGCTCCCGCATACTCGCCCGAGTTTGCACAGTGGTTCGGTGACTCTAAGGTTATAGATGAGGAAGGTAATCCCAAGGTCATATACCACGGTACAGCAGCATCCGAATTTGACGCGTTTGAGCCGGGTAGGACTGGGGCATCTACAGATAGTGGGTTTTTTGGCGTTGGGGTATATCTCACTGATAAGCCTAGTACCGCTGACTGGTACGCTATGCACGGCGGAACAGCCAGCCGAGTCTATCCTGTCTACGCTAGTATTCAAAAACCACTCATCCTAGATAATGATGACGCGATACCGAAGCGACAAGCCATAGTTAGTGCTCTAGGCCTTAGGGGTGATGAGAGTTCTTGGGACATAACTGATAAGTTGGAATCTCTTGGGTACGATGGCGTTATTTACCGCATGCCAAAGTCTGGAGCAACCGAGTACGTTGTTCTGAAGGGAACGCAGCTCAAATCAGCAACTGGTAATCGAGGTACATTTGATCCGAATGATCCAATTATAACACATACACAACACCCTCTAAACGCCAAGTTCCAGTTCACTACGAAGCCCGAGCAGATAGCGGTCTTCATGACTTGGCTCAAGGGCAAGATGGGGGAGCTGATAGCCTCCGAGAAGGACCCCTATTGGGAAAAGTACGTAGCCGACGCCTACGACAAGGGAGCAGGCCGAGCCTTCGACGACGTTTACAAGCAGCGTAGGGCTCTCGCGGGGGCGAACAAGAAGCTGGACTTCTACCAGGGCTCCAAGGAGGAGTTCCTACAGCGAGCATTTGGTCAGCCCGAGAGCGTGGACAAGGTCAAGCTCATGGCGGGCCGAGTCTTCACTGAGCTCAAGGGCGTCACCGAGGCAATGGCGACGCAGATGAATCGGGTACTCACCGACGGCCTAGCCCAAGGTCAGAACCCTTTCGAGATTGCCCGAGAGCTCAACAAGACGGTCGAAGGCCTAGGCAAGAACCGCTCCTTGCTGATAGCTCGCACAGAGTGTGTACGTGCACACGCAGAGGGGCAATTGGACGCCCTCGAAAAGCTAGGGGTTGACCAGGTTGGAGTAATGGTCGAATGGTCTACGGCGGGCGACCTACGGGTGTGCCCCAAGTGCCGAGACTTGGACGGTAAGATATTCTCAATTAAGGAGGCCCACGGCCAGATACCGCGACATCCGAATTGCCGCTGCGCCTTCCTACCCGCGAACGTCGGGGAAGCGGGAAGCAAGGGGCTAAAGAAGGCCGAAACGGGCCCGCTAAAGCCCGGGCCCCCTCCCGTGAGTCCTAAGCCTCCCGAGCCCGTACCCCCACCTATTTCGGCACCTCCGTTGCCTACGCAGCCTATTCCGGCCCCTCTCCCGCCCCCGGTCTTACCTAAACCCCCGGTTTTGATCTCGGAAGCCGAAGCCCAGGCCCTCGGCAATACCCTCGACGGGCTGAAGAAGAGCCACATAGCCGTAGCCCAGATGGATATGGAGACTATCGGCTGGACCTCCGCAGACATGAGCTATGGCGGCGTGATCTTCGACAACTACGGGCGGATACTCCTCCGAGAGCCGACCAACCATTTTGGAGGCTACGCTTGGACCTTCCCGAAGGGTACCCCCGAGAAGGGCATGTCAGCAATGAAGACCGCCCTCAAGGAGGTAGCCGAAGAGACAGGGCACAAGGGTCAGATCATCAGCGCATTGGATGGAACCTTCGAGGGTGAAACCTCCGACCTTGGTATGTACGTGATGCGAAGTACGGGTCAGGACCTAAACCTCATGGATGAGGAAACACACGCCTTACGGTGGGCTACGAAGGAAGAGGCGATAGAACTCATTAGTCAGTCCACGAGCAAGATTGGTAAGGCCCGTGATCTCAAGATTGTAGAAGCAGCCTTTAAGGAACTGGAGAACCTGAAGCAGGGATTCCGCAACCCTAAGTTTGACGAAGCAATTGCAGCGGGTTACAAGAAGGTGGGGGGTAAGGGAGGTAAGGCAGCCAGCATTGCCAAGAAAGCGAAGCTAGGCAGTCCTGAGATTGCTACGGCCCTTCCCCCTACCTCTTCTCCAGGAGGCCTACCGGATGTTGCGACGTTAACAAAGGTGCGAGACTTGCCCGGCTCAACGCATCCGGTTCTGATGGAGGACCCCGACGGGAAACTCTGGGTTGTCAAGTCCACCGAAGTAGGAATCAAGCCCGATCACCTACGCTCCGAAGCCCTAGCCGATCAGCTCTACAGAAAGCAGGGCATTAACGTCCCCAACTCTGGGATCATTGAGAACGAAGGCGGTCCACTCAAGGTGTCCGAGTTCCTGGAGGGTAAGACCCTAGCCGAATGGTCTAAGAAGGCTACCGAAGCCGAAGTCAAGGCCATGTATACCCAGATCCAAGACGGTTTCGTGACCGACGCCCTATTGGGGAACTGGGACGTTGCCGGCTTGAATATGGATAATATCATGGTGGTTGGGGGTAAGGCCTACCGTATTGATAACGGCGGGGCCCTACTCTATCGGGCTCAAGGTACTCTGAAGCGCAACTGGAACACTACGGTTGAAGAGCTAAAGAGCCTACGGGATGCTTCGATCAATCCCAATACGGCCGAGATATTCAAAGGCCTAAGCGGGGAGCGGATCGATAAGCAAATCAGGCAGATCGTAGCGAACCGGGCTAACATCTTGAACGCGATTGAGGATGACGACCTCAGAACCCTAGTCCAAGGCCGTATCAAGTACCTAGAATCCCAACTCAAAACGAAGCCCACAACCGTAGGCGGTTTGGATAAGCGCATCAAAGCCCGACTAGCCGAACCAGGCATCACCGAAGACACTGCCAAGCGGGTAGTTAATAGCCGAATCAATGGCGTTACCCTCCAGGGTGATAAGGACCTGATTGAGGATAACAACATTATGATTTGGCAGGAGATGGATGAAGAGGGTACTCCAGTCACGCGGGTACAGCTCAAGCTAACTGAGAAGGGCAGCCAGACGGTTCAAGGTTGGTTACGTAATCAAGGCGTAGTCGTCAAATCACCGACGGCTGTAAGTGACCCCTACTTTGACTCGATTCAGGCGGGAGCGAAGACGGTATCTTACCACGCAAGCGACAAGGCCTACAACGCCTCAACCCTCGCCAAGCTAACTCAGACTCAGGAGAATCTCCAAGCGGGTATCGCTACGCTTGAGAAGCTACCACCTGATGAGGTAGTGACCGCTGCCTTGGCTCAGCAAAAATACTACTTGGAATCTATCGACAAGATTCTAAAAGCCAAGGAAGCCGGAACCACTGCCCCAATGATTGCTCAATACGTACCTAAAGCCCCGAAGGCCCGCAAGGCGAACCTAGCATACCGGACAGAGAAGGAGAACATGCGCGTTTGTCGATTCGAGAATGGCCGAGCGATTAGCAAGGGAGAATACCAGACCCTCACGCGGGGTGAAATGGTCACAGTAGACTTTGACGATGATCTAGCTGTCTCCTTCATTCCCCGCTCTAGTACGTTTGTTGAGCAAGACGCCCTAGCGATTCAAGGGAAGTTGGATATGGTCATCAAGGGAGAAGCTACGACCGAGCAACTCCAGAGAGCCTACAACCACTTAGAAACGATGGGGGTAGACACCACGCCTGACGAAGCCTATGAAGAGCTAATGTATTTGCATCGCTCTGTCTATCTCCGCAAAGATCACGAGCTACTTAGCTACAAGGAGGTATTTGCCTCAGAGCTACCAACAGCCGAGAAGGTGGAGCAAATTAAGGATTGGGTTAAAACCAACTACAACATCGACGTGCGTAGCCTAAAGCCCGACGTTTACAACCCCAAAGGCGTGACGATGACGGGTTACGGGGATGGTCACCGCTACTGGTATCGCTGGGACCTACCACCGAAGGAAATGGAGAAGAAGATGAAGGGCTACGTCCTCTCCCATAGTACCTACGGGCCCGTGGATGAGGTTCTAGATGCAATGCTACAGTCTGGTGGAGAGTTTACCTGTACCACCCAGCGCATACGCAAAGGGGTAAAAATAGGCCGAGAGGGTATGAGTCCTGGTCCAGATATGGAATCTGGGGGAGCCTCTTACTGCTTCACGAGAATCAATAAGCGTACTGAGGTATCTGGAGAGTTGAACTTCAAGATTGGGACGTTAGCCCGCCAAGACGCTGTATCGTACCCTGGGGACCGTTATGGGCGAATCTCGGCCCTACATGAACGTAAGTCAGACCCAGAAGGCTTCAAGGCCAACGCTAAGCACGGCGATAACGAAACTGACTTGAAGAATTGTATCTCCCTGCTCGATGACTTGGACTTTATCAAAGCCCAGACTGAGGATCAACGACAGAGAGTTATTAAGGCGTTTCACAAGAACAAGATAACCCATCTCAACGACGGCCGACCAGTTGAGGATATCGTAATTGTAGGGAATCCGAAATCATGATAGAGCTAAAGCCCTATGTGACCGTAGAAACTCCAGACTTACCAGCGACAGTCGTAGCTCACGTAGAGGAGCTGGACGGTAAACTCTTCTGGATTGAGCTATTTCCCGAGGGACAACAGCATGCTCATCGGGTACGTTACGACCAGCTAAGTAACCTCCCACAAGGCCGAGCCTACTACCAAAACGGTAAGATGGTGGCTTACGTAACGTCGATTGAGGAGAGTCATCTACCGGGTTGGGACCCTCCGTTGGCTATCGCTAATTGGGAGGAGTACTTAAAGGAAAGGCGTAACCAAAGGGAGTTTGAATACTTCATCGAAAAGGAGCGAAAGATATAATGCGATTTACACCCTGGCAAACTGTGGTGCTGGACCTTTTGGCCGACGGCAAGAACCATTTAAGGTCAGAATTGTTAACCACTTTGGAAGACCCCTACGCGGGAAAGGACCTTCTGATACGGCGACTGAACAAAAATCTAGTGGACCTCCGCGATAGGTTACGTCCCAACGGCCACGACATCGTCTGTACCCTAGTCAATCGGCGGGTAGCCTACCGGCACGTGAGACTGCTGGATTCGGGGGACTAACCGGGAAGTTTAACCACTTCGACTTTTGTAAACTATATCCCTCCTGGGGTTGTGCTAGGCTAGATTTTACGTAGCTAGCCTCTGACCCCTTGAGGGATTTTCTATGGAACGACTTGTAGCCAATCTGTCCGGTGGAGTCCGCAGAGACTCCCTCTATGGACGCCCCCACCTAGTTGCTTCAGCTACTCTCATCGTTCCGGGGGTGTTGAACGGTTCCAACGGCCCCCTCCTCTACCCTCCAGAAGAGCTGAAGGCCAATCCTTACGACTGGAACAACATGCCGATTCTCGTATACCATCCCAAGAAGGGGAAGGGCCGAGACATTGAGACTCTCAATAGTCAAGGGGTTGGCGTTGTTCTGAATACGACCTACTCCGACCGTCTACGGGCTGAACTCTGGTTTGATGAGGCCCGTACCCGCGAAGTTGACCCCCGAGTCTACAGCCGCTTAGAAAAGGGTGAACAGATTGAACTCAGCACGGGACTAGGAACCACGAACCAGAGAGCCCCCGAGAATGCCGTATTCGAGGGCCCCGAGGGAAAGCAGATTCCTTACCGTGCCATCGCCCGAAACTATCGCCCTGACCATCTAGCGGTGCTCCCCGATCAAGTAGGGGCTTGCTCCCTCCGAGACGGCTGTGGAGTATTCAATGAGGAGAACAAAGCCGTGGCCTATGAAACCGACGACGAATATGAGCGGGATGATGCCGGCAAGTTTGGCAAAGATGATGAGGTAGACCCCAAGACCGGAAAGCCCAAGTCCAAGAAGAAGAAGAAACCAGGCATCAAGGGAGCCGCAGTTGGTTCCGCCGAAGCCGAAGCCCGCAAGGCCGAGTTCACTGCAACTAAAGGAGCCAAGAACCAGCTGCTGGACCCCTACGACGCTGACGACGAAGAGGATGAAGAAGGCTCCGAGAACTACAGCCCCTCCCAGCCCCGGGACGCAAACGGCCGTTGGGGAGGAGGTGGGGGTGGAGCTGGCGGCGCAATGGGCCCCGACAAGGGTGGCGACTTCGGTGGCGGGGGAGAATCGGGGAAAACCAAAGGACCTAAGTCAAGTATCGACGAGGAACTAGGTGAAGGGGTATCTGTAGGAACCACCGTGGGAGGAATGGTTTCAATTCAATCCACTTCCGGTAAAGGGCTAAAAGCCGATCAAGTGGAAGCGGTAGTGAAGCGGGCAAAGGTGGGAGATTCTGTGTTTGCCGTTTTCACGGATCAGAAGGGGAAGGGTGACCAGGCTCAAGGAAAGACCATGACGGGTACCGTTAAGGGGTTTGGTACTGTAAAAGGTACTAAGCGGAAAGCGGCTATCCTGGACGTTACAGCTGGAGATATGGGCATTGGGGAGAAAGTTCTTAGTCCAATGGCGTCTATCCACGCTATCAGTTTCGGAAAAACCAAGAATCAACTAGGCCAGTCTGGCCAAACCTTTAACAATGGAAGGTCAGATATGACCGACAACGAACGTAAGGAGATCATCGACGGCTTGATTGAGAACAGCTGCTGCTGGACGGAGAACGACCGTGAAGAGCTGGAAGGCCTTTCCGACATCGCTCTCCAAAAGACCCTACAGGCAGCGGAGAAGGCCGTTGAGAACGAAGAACTGTTGGCTGCCGCTGAAAAGGGATTCAACGACGGCCGTGATGACCTAGCCTACAACCGCGAGAAGCGGGTGTGGGAGAAGAAGGAGAAGCCCGTGACAACCAACGCCACCGCTCCGGTCAAGCCGGAACTCAGTGATGAGGACAAGGCAATTCTCAACTATGGCCGTGAGATGATGGCCAAGGAGAAAGCCGACCTTATCGAACGTCTCACCCAGAATGCCGGCGAAGCCAAGGCCGCGCAGGCCAAGGTCTATGAGGGCCTTGCCATCGAGCAGTTGCGGTCGATTGCTCCCCCAGCGAAAGCCCCGGCCCAGAATTTCTACGGCCCCGAAGTTACCAACGCGAAGAAGGTGAATCGTGAGGATATGTTCGTTCCGACCGACATCGACTTCGTTGCCAACTCGGCATTCGCCAAGTAGTTAGCCTTTCCGGCTACCCCTCGAACACTCAACTAGTACGATCCATTTAAGGAGAAAAGCCCATGAAAGGCTCGCGAGTCCTGATCACCGGGGAACCCAAAGGGCGGTTCCTCGAAGGTACCATCTCTGGTACTCCCCTTCCTGGCACAATCATGCAGATCAAAGCTGACACCGCCATCGACGGGAATGGCCACTTCACCTTTGAAGCGTTCAACCGGGATGCCGACGGTGACAACACCCAAGGGCCTCTCTTCGTGCTCCTGGAGAAGGGCGAAGGCTACACCTACGCCACGGCCTACGCCAACGGTGACCACGGGTTCTTGTATTGCCCGCTCCCGGCAGACGAATTGAACTTGCTCTGGGCTGCTGCGGGTACAGCCACGACCGATTCGGTTGCGGTAGGGGACCTCGCCATCGTTAACGACGGTGATGGCCTCCTCATCGACACGACGGGAAGCCCCGAACAGGAACCGTTCATGGCCTGTGAAGCCCTCACCGATGTGGTGGCTGCGGGTACCATGTGCCACGTTATGAAGTGCTAAGGCCTTCACCCCCACCAACGAACATTCAGGCTTAGGCCTACTCACTTCTGAAGGAGAAACAATATGGAACCTGCTGTGAAGCAAGATGTCATTCTCGATGGCAAACCTCTCGGGGATGTCGCCAACGAGTTTGCCGAGAGTGGGTACAACTCCGGTTTGTACCAGCCCTACGTTGACCGCGAAGGTAACAAGTGCGTTACCGTGAACGTCGGTCGCCACTACGACGCCACCAAAGGCCGAGACGTCACGACCTATGAGAAGATGACGCTCAATGAAGCGAGGTTCCGGGGCTACGACGCCCCCACCCTCTACCTCACGAACGCCACGATTCTCCGCAAGGACGAATGGATCAGTTTCGACCGTGCCGTGGTTGAGGCTGCCCGCCCCCGTCTGCGGGTTTGGTCTGACCTTGCCGCCGCGAATACCTATACGCTCGATGGTATGAGCAGCGAGATTCTCGAACACGAGACCATCAACGACCCGGGAGAAGCCCAGGTGGACATGGATGGTCTCTCCGACGGCCGAGCGGATTCGGTCCTGTACCAGTTGGAAGGGTTGCCCCTCCCGATCACCTATGGGAATTTCCACTTCTCCGAGCGCAAGCTGGCTATCAGCCGCAAGAGTGGTCAGCCCCTCTCGACGTTGATGGCCTCCATCATCGGCCGAAGGGTAGCCGAGACAATCGAGAAGACCACGATTGGAACGACCACGGGATTGACCTACGGGACCACAGCCAACTACGGCCGAGCCCCGACGGTCTATGGTTATACCAATCACCCTGCCCGCAACTACGGTACCAACCTCACGGCACCGACGGGCTCCAACCCGGATACGACGTTGAGTGAGATTCTCACCATGCGAAGTACCCTGTACACCGATGGCTTCATGGGCCCGTACGTTATCTACAACGGAACGGACTGGGACGCCAAGCTGGATGACGATTACTTCGTTCTCGCCACCACCGGTGCAACGGCCCCCACACGTACCCTCCGCGAACGCCTCAAGGCAATCGAGGGCATTCAGGACGTGCGCCGAGCCGACTACCTTACCCCGACGGATACGGGCGGAACCTTCGATCTGTTGATGGTTTCCCTCGGCAATCCCGAGTGTGCCCGGGCTGTCATCGGTATGCCCATTCGGATTCTCCAGTGGCCGTCGAGAGGCGGGATGCAACTCAACTTCAAGGTGATGTGCATCATGGCTCCGCAGATTCGAGCCGACTACAACGGAGCCTCCGGTATCAACCACGAGAGTGTAACCTAACCCCGGCCTAGGGTTCGATCCACGCCAGTGCCGCCCTCCCTGTCCTCTCTGCCGCTAGGGGACGGGGAGGGCCCCCTTTCTAAATAGCGGTTAGGAGCGATTCTATGAAATTCCGAGTTCTTCAAGGCAAGTACCATTCTTACGTCCGGGGCACCGACAGCCGCGACATTACGGTTGTCACCACCAAGCGGGGTGAAGTGGTTGAGAGTACCATTGACTTGGTCAAGCGGTACAATCGCCCCCAATCCCGAATGTTTGAACGGCTTCCCGACGACGCCCCAATGACCACCGAATCAGCCCCGGGTATCCTCCAGGAAACCGAAGCGGATGCCCCTACCACCGACGTATTCGAGGGCCTGACCGTAGCTGAGCTGCGTGAGTTAGCTGGCCAGAACGGTATCGACCTGAGCAACGCAAGCCGGAAGGCCGATATTCTCAAGGCTATCCGATCTCAGATTGAGGAGTAGCCTACCATGGCCCGAGTAGTCTCTGGGGACGTTACCCCGCTGATCCGTGATTACGATACGACTATCAGCCTGGACCCGTTCATCACCCTAGCCAATAACCTTACCAATAAGGTTGCGGCCAAGGATACGTCGGCTGAACTTTCGGCTCTGGATCTCATCGACATCGAGAATTGCCTTGCCAGGCACTTCTATGAGACTCGTGATCATGGGCTGGAAAGCGAGAGCACCGAAGGGGCCTCAGGTAAATACACGGGTCAGTTTGGTCAAGGGCTTGAGCGTACGCGGCCTGGCCAAGACGCCATGATGCTCGACACGACGGGCTACCTCCGAAAGATCAGTAAGGGGGCTGTCAAGGCGGGTATGACTTGGTTAGGTAAGGTTCCGAGCGACCAAACCAACTACACGGATCGAGATTGATGGTTTACATCGAGTCAGCTAGCCGTCTTCAGAAAGCAGTTCTCTGGGAGCTGGGGACAACCGCTACCTCTACGGGGAAGGCGAAAGTCAAGGCGGCTGCTGAGATCAGTGTACGCTGGGTAGAGGCCGAGAGCCAAGGCCTAAGTGAAGCTGGCGAAACGATTCGTTTGGATTCTAAGGCCGTTGTTAACCAGGACATCGAGGTTGGGAGTTTGATGTGGCTAGGTAGTTTGAGTAGCCTACCTTCTCCGGTGACGGATTTGTACAAGGTTGTCTCATTCTCGAAAGTAGCTGGCATCAAGGCTACTCGATTCCGCCGCAGTGTAGGTCTTCAGCGTTACAGCGATACACTACCGCCGATTGAGACCTGATGGAATATCCCTTCGGATACTTTGCTGACCCAAAGACCCTGGAGCCTCTAAAGTTCCAACGGGTGCATTTGTGTCACTTAGAGGGGAAACCCCTCCAAGGTATTCTAGGTTGGATTTTCTTCTGGGTCAAGGTTCCTCAGTATGAACTCCTCCAAGATATCCTCTACGTTACTCGGCCCAATGTGGGTGGGATGCGCAGGCATATTTTGGTTAAAGCTGGATTCATTTTCAACGGCGGTAGTATCCCGTTTTTGTTCTGGTGGCTGTACCCTCCTGATCAACCCGATTGCTTGCCCGCGTTTGTTATCCACGATTGGCTATGTACTCCCGATATTGACGGTAAGTATCAGTTGGATTCTCCAGTCTGCCATAACTACCTTCATGACGGTTGTTTAGCCAACGGGGCTCCCGAGACCCGGGCCAACCTGATCCGCAGGGCAGTGATGCTCTTGGGTCCCAAATTTAAGGGAGTGGAAACATGCCGGGCCGATTGAGACGAGAAGCGTTGGAGACGATGTACCGGGCTCGACAGCTAGCGGCCAAGGGCGATAAGACCCTGGACGAAACCCGGGAGCTGATTATTAAAGCTGACGTGCTTATTGATCTTCTCCAGGATGCTGGGGAGGCTCTCAATGATCTTCTCGTCATTGCCAACCGATTGGCTCAGGCCATCGAGAAGAACGGGGCAGACATCAATCTCAAAGTCAAAGACACCGAGATTCCCATTGGCGTAAACATTTCAACAACTAAAGGAGCGTGACATGAGTACCGTAGAAGCCATTCGACCGATCAGTGACAAGCATCTGAGGCGACTCGGAGCGAACCGTTGGAACGGCATCAAGATTGCCCGTAGCCTTCGACGGCGGGGAATCATCAACAAGGATATGACCCCCAACGAGATTGCTACGGCTATCGCCATCGAGATTGCGGCCCAGAACCCCGATGAGATGGAGCTGTGCTTGACCGAAGACAAGCGAGATTGGGCAGCGTTCTTCGCTGCTCTCATTGCTTTCTTCGAGAAGCTCATGCCCATCATTATGATGTTCATGGGCTAAACGGAACCGGCTCACCCCGATTCCCTACCTCAGGTAGGAGCGAAACAATGAAACACTTCTGGATCGTCTTGGTGCTGCTGGCTCTCCCGGCTTATGCCCAAGAACTCAAAGTAGAAGGCTTTGGCCCCGAGCAGGCGGCTGCTGCCGAACCGATTAGCATTACAGGGCCCGAGAAGGCCGAGAGCGGAGAGGTGCTTACCTTCCGTCTTGTAGGTACCCCCGCGATTGATCTAAGCAAGCCTCTGGTCGATCAGCTGAAATGGCTTACAGGCGATGACCGGATGTTCGCCTACGTAGCTATGCCGGGAAATGCCATGACCCCGCTGGATGTAGAAGGCACTATTGTCTTCTCGCCGCAGGGAGCTACGATGAGACCCCAACTCACTTTCGGCGTGGCCGACCCGGGCGAGTACCGGGTGCTAGTGGATTGGAACTTCGGCCAAAACCAGTTAGTTGAAGCGATTGTCGTGGTGGAGGGCGACAAGCCCGACCCTTTCCCCGACCCGCAGCCCGAGCCGGAACCAGGGCCAATACCAAAGGGAACACGGCTAGTATTGGTACTGTCGGAGGCACAGGAGATAACGCCCCTCCAGGCGGTAGTTATCCGCTCCCTGGACAACCACTTGCGGACATTACCGCTCCACCGCTACCGGCTACTAGACCCGGATACGCCGACCCAGGGAAACTGGGGAGCCCCGTACAAGGCCAAGGTAACGGAGCTAGGCCTACAGCTGCCTGCCCTACTGGTAACTGTCCTACCGGATCAAGTCAACAAGTTGTCATCCCCCTACTTCGTTTCCGCCGTTGAGTTACCTGCGACTCCCGCTGAAGCCCTAGCCAAGGTACAGGAGGCCCTGAAATGAGTAATCAGATTTGGTCTCCAAGACAACCGAGGGCTACGGGTTGCCTCCCGCGAAAGTTCAAGGCCGGTACGGTATGTTCCCTGGCCAAGAACAAGCTAGAGGTTATTCCCTCAGCCGAATGGGATGCCATCTTAGCTACGCTCCCGGGAGGTTGCGTAGACTTCGGTGATCGTATCGGAGACTTTTACGACCAGGACGGCTACGGCTCTTGCGCAATGGAGAGCTGGCATAAGGCCCTCGAAACGATGCTGCGATTGATCCATGGAGCCGATGTGATTGTGCCCAAGTTCAATCCGTGGTTCGCCTATGGTATCGCAGTGAACTGGCGGGGAGGCCCGAGGGTAGGAACCTCGATTGACGAGAATTTCACTCTCCTCCAGAAGATAGGCTGCTGTCCAGAGGAAGTCTGGTCCCGTACCCAGGGGCCGAACAAGAAGCCCTCGGAAGAGGCCTACGCTGCTGCGGAGATGTATAAGCCCCTTGAGGGTCTCGACTGCGAGAACATTGATGAGGTAGGCTCTGCTCTCCTCAAGACACATCCCGTAGTTGTTGGCTGGGCTGGTCATTCCGAGTTGCTAGTGGGTCTGAAGCCTGGCAAGATTGTGAAGGTCTGCGGTTCCTACGGAAGTGACTACTACAACGGTAGTGGCTTCCACGAGAAGCGTATCTCCGAGATCAACTTCGACTATGGGGCAATTGCCCTCCAGACGGCCGTTGACTTAGGATTTGGTGAATGAGTAAAGTGCTGCCCCCACCGGACGAGTCTCCCCTAGTAGCCTGGGGGAGGCTCTATCCGGGGGTGCGATTTTATGAAGGGATTCAAGATGAGTTGTTAGTCAGCCTGGCCGAAGATTGTGCTAAGCTGCTAGCCAAGAAAGGGCCGAAAGGCTACCGATGGGACGGTCACCCTGATTGGGATGAACGCTACGCGAAGATACGGCAGCAATTGAACATGCGAGCAGTGGAGGTATCGGCTCAAGCCGATGCGAACCTAGCCGACGCCCCCGAAGCGGAAGTTGTGAAGAACCTTTATGACGCTTGGCGACTGTCCAAGGGCCATTGGGGAGTGGTCAGTAAACCTCATAAACGATTTGGAGACGGGCTGGCACGATCTAAGGGGGGAGTTTGGTATGGCTGCCTCATTGTCGCTGACTAAGGGAATACAACCTATGCTAAACCACCCCGTATCCTATCTGATCCAAGCCGTGTCGGGCGCAGGGGTTTATTTGATAGCCCAAGAAGGACTACCCAACAATTGGATAGCTCTAATTGAACGGTTGGGGCTGGCTATTGTATTGGTCGGTTTCTTCGTTTGGACGGGATGGCAGCGAGAGAAGCGGATGGGGAAGCGAATTGATTACCTAGAAAAACAAAACGTAGCGGTCATCGGCAAGCTGGCGGGTTTAACCGGCTTGGTAACCGAGACCATACGATTGAATACTGAGACCGTGAGCGGAATGACCAGGCTAATTGAGTCACGCCCTTGCGTGGCTTTCCAGACGTATGATGAGTTCAACGAATGGAAACGAATTCACGTGAAGGGTTAGGAGTATTTACATGAGACGCATAATCGCCCTAGTAGCTTGTTGGCTTCTGCTAGCCGTCCCGGCTTCGGCTCAGACTGTCATCGGCAGTAATGTCTATGGTGGCTCAGGTGTAGCCAACCCCAACTTCCCTACCATCCTCCAGGGCCTCCAGGCGTGGTACTCCGCCGACCAGGGCACGTACCAGGATGCCGCCTGCCAGTTCACGGCGGAGGATAAGAGCTGGCACCAGAAGGATTACGCCGAGGCAGACCCGACACCGGGCGACCCGACCGGGGCGAACCGGATCGAGGAAGGTGATTGATTATAATTGGTTGGAATTTTGCGAGGACCAGCTGAGTCCTCATGGAACCATGCTGGGCTGAGTCCAGCGCAACTAAGCGTGATTTTGGAGACAAACAATGAAACGAATTTTAATCATTTTCGCCGCTTGGTTGCTGTTGTCTGCCGTGGCCTCGGCTCAGATTATTTATGCTGTCGGGCAGCGAAACGCTACCCTCACGGTCTCGGCATCTGATACGCCCGCAGCATTGAAAAATCTGGCCAACTACAAATGTGACGGGACGGCTGACGAAGTGGAAATCAATGCCGCCATCGCTGCTCTGCCGACCGGAGGTGCGACCAGCGTCAAAACCTCCGAGGAAAACACCTACGCCTCGGCCGGTGGAACGATCTTGCTGCTGGCGGGCACCTACAACCTCGACGCGCCTATTAGCAACACAACCGTGAATGCTTGCGTGCTTCGAGGAGAGGGGCAAGCGACGATCCTTAACAACCGCCAAACCGATGCCGGCCACGCGATACATTTCAACGGCGTGGGGCAGACATACGGTTTGAACCGATGTCAGATTCGTGATCTCCTTATCCAGGGCAATTACACGTCTGCCGAGGTTCGTAGCGGTGACGGCCTAGTGATGGCCGACTGCAACTACAACCAGGTGAATAACGTACACGCGATCAGCAACGGCGGCAACGGCATTTCGTTTATCTCCACGGCGACCGCCAAGGGGGCGGAAAACAAAATCATTTCCGATTGTCAGATGTGTTTTAACCATGGCTATGGGTTTTACTGTTCGGAAACGCACGATTTATTGATGTCGGGCTGCGAGATCGAAGAAAATTACAACGATCAAGTGCGCGTCGTTAAGAATTATGGATTTTATGTGTCAAACTGTTCAATCGAAGACGGGCACGGCACGTATGCAATCCACATTGAATCGGGGCAACTGCCCTACATTAGTGGCACAACGGTCGAGACAAATGCTTGCAAATTCGCGCCCAGTATAGCTGGTACAAATGCCATGTTCACCGGCTCGTGTTTCGCGGGCGTGGAAATTGCTGGCACGGTGGCGTACAAGCTCGGGATTGCCGGATGCCGCCTCTACACATTCACCGTCACCGGCACGGCCGGAGAAATAGCGATGAGTTCCTCCAACATGACGATGGATGACGTTACGGCGAACGTAATGCTGGTCACTGGCTGCGATGTTACCATGGCGGCGGGCGCCGTCGTTATGATCAACGATGCTCTGTGTTTTAATGCGTGTGAATGGGACAAAACTGATGATACTGCATCAATTGTAGCCGGGGCGAATACAGCACGCATTTCAATCAGTGATTGTGACATTCGGGGCAACACTTTCCTGATTGACGGGGATGCCAAAACTGGCGTGCGATTGTCGGTGACAGGCAACAACCTACGAGTCGCCAATTTCACGTTTGAGGATTTGTCTGAGGTGCTCGTCGCGTCAAATATGCTACACGGCACGTCCGCTTTGACCGTGGACAATACTGATGGATCGCTGCTGTTTAGCGGAAACTCATTTCAGGCACCCGCTACGCTGTACACCATCACGATCAATGCCACATGTGCTGCTACGCCGCGATTCTTGGCGAATGACATGACGGGACTCAGCCTGACTGATAACACCGGCAAGGCCGTCGTCCCGATCGACACGACGTTTACCGATGGTGCTGGCAACACGATCACAATCAAGGACGGGATGGTGACGGCGAAAACCGCACCGTGATGCAGAGGATCGGACATAGTTGTCAATAGACTCTGTAGTGAGAGAAGCCATGAAACGCCTGTTGCTCGCAATCATCTGCCTGTTGCTTCTGCCAGTGCCCGCACGATTTCGGTCGGCTACCAGATGGGCATGGAGAAATACTA
>Ga0172381_10000204_pt1 | contig 73398 bp, 79 predicted proteins | sample Leawel6488metaG_FD_119754 | JGI IMG/M metagenome (GOLD analysis project Ga0172381, IMG submission 119754) | Leachate microbial communities from a municipal landfill in Southern Ontario, Canada - Leachate well 64-88 metaG | ecosystem: Engineered > Solid waste > Landfill > Unclassified | place... | reverse complement strand
GGCCCCGCCATAAGGATATAAAGCGGGTCCATTGTCATTGATTATCTTAAAGTAAAATATATCACGGCCGAAAGCATTGGGCTTTTTGAGGCCATTTACATCAATAGAAACGTAAGCCATACACACTTTTGTTAAAGAACCTGCTGAACTACTACAGCCTAAAGATGGGGTAACAAGTCTAACAGCCATTCCATCTGCTGTTATAAATCTGTAATTACTTTTGGCGTATCCGCTTGCAGTGTTACTGCTGTCAAAATTTAGTGCTATTGTATCTGAAAAACAGCCTGACGTAGTCGTATCACAATTATTTGCCAAATTGAAATAAGCAGCTATCTTATCCCCCATGGTTTTCTCATTCGCCGAATCAAAGAAGCAGCTCAAATCACCTATGCAGCCTGAATCCGCCGCCATCTGAATCAGTGCCTGATTCCAGTCCGAATAAGCCTTCCTTGCCCCTGCGACATATCCGGCTTTTTGGGATTCGGCAATCACTCCGGGAATCATAAGCCCTGCAACCACGCCGATAATTCCGAGGGTGATTAATACTTCGGCGAGAGTGAAGGCGGGTTGAAAGGTCAATTTTTCAGCGTCGTTGCGAGGGGGTAAATGTTTTGTCCCATGCAAAAGAGCGTTCCCGTCGTTGCGAGGCGTTAGCCGAAGCAATCCAAAAAGATTTTGTTTCGCAATGACGTAAAAGCGTTCAATTGTATTTCTGTTTAGCATTTAAAATCCTCTGATTTCATTTAATGAAATTATTATAGGTTATTTTCAAGAAAAAAGCAAATTGTTTACATTTTATTAAGGGAAACGGGAAACGGGAAACGGGAAACGGGAAAGAAAATTGGTAATTGGGAATTGATAATTGAACCATTCGACTTTTCAACTTAGTGACTTAAATCCAGATCCCGCATCAGAATGAATAACAAAAGCCAACCGCCATGCCCTAACCGGTGCGGGATGACAGTAAGAGTGAAAAGAAAGGTTTTAATTTTTTTGTTGAACTTAATCACTCAGTCACCCAGTCACTTAATCACTTCGCAAAAAGCCTTTCAGGAATAATGAGGCAATTTTTTGGATTGCTTCGTCGCAAATTTGCTCCTCGCAACGACAAGAAATTCCGTTCCCTGTTTTTTAAAAATTTGCGAAGCATTATTGAACTTAATCACTTAATCACTCAGTCACTTAATCACTTCTTAAAAAGCCATTCACCCCTTCAACCCTTCGATCTATCGACTTATAAACTTATTCTACGCTGCCATACCTCCAAGCTCACGCCATCCGGCCTCAAATTAGCCCCCGCCGTTTGCCAGAGGGGTTTTCATCAGCATGAAATAGAAGCTTGCGGATAAGAACATACAAACCGGAATTGTGCAAATCCAAGCTACCACGATGTTTTTAACAATTCCCCATTTTACCGCAGAGGCTTTCACCATGCTTCCGACACCTACAATTGCGGTCGAAATAATGTGGGTAGTACTTACGGGAAACCCGAAGTGTGAGGCGGTTAAAATTATGCTTGCGGAAGCCGTTTCCACTGAAAATCCGTGTATTGGTTTCATCTTTACGACTTTTGAACTCATTGTTCTTATAATTTTCCATCCGCCGGTCATTGTTCCCAGTGACAACGTAGCTGCACAGGCACATATTACCCAAATCGGAATCTCAAAAGTTTTGTTCTGGATAAGGCCAAAAGTCATCAATGACAAGGTTATAATCCCCATTGTTTTTTGGGCATCGTTTGAGCCATGGCTGAATGCCAAAAAACCTGATGAAAAAAGCTGTAGTTTCCTGAAAAGCCTGTTCAGCAATTCAGGCCGCATTTTGTGAAAAATTTTCAATAAAACCAAAATAACCAAAAATCCGATTACAAAGCCTAAAACCGGTGAACAAACCATCGGCAAAAGTACTTTGTAAATGACGTTATGACCGTTTATAACGTCGAGTGCCGGATGTTCAAGACTAAAAGACGGTATTTTCAAGATTAACTCATAAGCCTGATCTAACTTAAAATAAGCGTGAGTGACCGCTGCACCCAACAGACCCCCGATAAGTGCATGAGAAGAGCTTGAAGGCAATCCCAGATACCATGTGAGCAAATTCCAGGTGACCGCACCGAGTAATGCACATAAAATTACAAGCTGAGTAACGGACTCTGGTGCAACCATTCCGGCTCCTATTGTGTGTGCAACGTGTGTTCCGAAAAACGCACCGGTAAAATCCAGAGATGCCGCATAAACTATTGCCCGTCTCGGGCTTAGGGCTTTTGTTGATACAACAGTTGATATTGCATTCGCTGAATCGTGAAATCCATTCACATACTCAAAAATGAATGCTACAATCATAACTAATGTCAGTAATACTATTGCTATACTCATATTTCCTAATTATTCTTGAGTGCAATGTTCAAAATGGCGTCCGAAACACTGAAACATTTATCCATTGCACTTTCCAAAACCTTGTATATGTCCCTTAATTTTATAACCTCAATTGCCTCAAACTCTCCTGAGAACAATTTATCCATAGCCCTGTAGAGAATGTCATCCCCTAACGATTCAATTTCCTTCATTGATTCATGGCTGGCTGTAATTTCTTTTGTTTTTGAAATCGTCTTTAGCAAATTTACGCTTCTCATCAATTCGTCCGTTGCCTTTAATATGGTCTTTGACTGCTGAACCATTTCTTCGGTAAAACTTGTCATCCGATAAACGTTCAAATTCATAAATGCCTGAACTATTTTTTTTGTGATTTTGTTAAGCATAGTAGCGAGAGCCTGAATGTCTTCTCTGTCAATCGGGGTAACAAAAGTGCTGTTTAACTTGCTGACGGTTTCTCTTTCAAGCCCTGAACCTCTGTGCTTCAATGTTCTTGCCCTTACAACTAAATCTCCTGTTATCCCGTTTACAAGTGCCTCGTCAAATAATTTTGCCATATCATTGCAATTTTTTGCGGCATCTTCAAAGCAATCAAAAAACACGTTGCTTTTAGGCGGTAAAAGTTTTTCAAATAAATTAAAATTCACAGTGTATTCTCCAATTTTCCTACACACATCCATAGTATTCTAAACAAAGTTAATTGTAACTAAACTTTTATTATTTTGTAACAAATTAAATTACTTTTTCGCCAGAGTCTATTGACACAAAAAGTAAACACGTCATCCTGAACTCGTTTCAGGATCGCAAATGCAAACGCCCATGCGATGCTGCCCACCCCGAATATGGCAGGAATGGGATTCAGCATGACGTGAAGGTTATAGGTTGCAACTCGGTATTATAAAATCATCTCCGCGGAAACAAGTTCAGGGGGACGTCCCTCTGGAATATGTGTCAACAGGCCCTAGTATATCATCCAAATCCCAGCTAAAGCTTTGCGTATTTTCATAAGCTTTTTTTGATAAAAATGTTTTTGTAGTATCGGCTACATCTGAAATGGAAAGTATTTGTTGTAGGTATTTTGGAGTTCCTTTTGTATAAGTAAGGCTATCTGCATTTATGTTCATGATATAGGGATATTCATCAAAGCCTGAGAGTAAAGATTGTGGTTTAGTGACTCTTTTGTACCCATTTGTCAAAACCAACGCTAGTTTTTTTGATTTGTTTTTACCAAGCCTTAAGTAATCTACTACTATATTAATAGGATTGTCTTCTTGAAGCTTCTCCACGGCTTTTATATATTTTTCGAAAATATCTTTATCTTCTTGAGTACCTATGTTATTTATTTTTTTGAACTTGTTAAAAGGTTTTTTCGCCCGTTTTAAAACTATGAATTTACCAAAATTAGGCGAATGCTTTACACTTATTCTTGTATCCATTTCTATCCCCTTGCTCAAAGTTGTTAAGTAATATAATTATCGTAGTAGAAACAAGCTTTTTTGTAACTAAACTTTTATTATTTTGTAACAAATTAATTAAAAAAACTTTGTTTGCAACACTTGAAATATAATTTTCTTTCTGCTATAATGCGAACGTTAAATGCTCTCTTTTTAAATATTTTTTAGGTGAAGTTATGATTACACAGGTTAGTGGTCTTAACGTTAGTGGCGTTACAAAAGATCCACGAAGAAAAGCTCAAAGTATCCAGTTTAGGCGACATTCGAATATTCCTTACAAAAGTAATTACGATACGGAATATGAACGTCAACAGCGGAATGCACTTTGGACAAGCGTTTCAATCGTTATAGGTTCTGTGCTTTTTACCGTGGGATACTTCATGCTTTCCGGTTTAAAAAGAGTAAAAGCATAACCTGCTTAAGCCGCATTAGCTAATTTTTGTGGTTGGGTCTGGTTTTTAGCATTTTTGTATGCATTAATTCCTTCTACCCAGTTATCTACAAATTTGACATCCTTTTCCACAACTTCTTGGGGTAGGCCGGCATGGTGGATTTTAGGGATAATGTAATCCTCTGAATACTCTATCGGGTTAGGATTGTCGTCATCCGTATCATTACAGATGAACGTTAATTTTCCGTCTTTGCCTTGCTTTGCTCCGATAATCGTAATTTCATGCCCGTTTATAATTGTATTTGTGCCGTCAAGCTGTGTGTATCCGATGATAACGTTTTCGCCCATTGCAAGGGAGTCCATAATATGTTTTTTCGTAGTGTTAAAATCGGTTTCATACCCTGTCAGTTTTGCATTTTCATCAACAATCTGATAGGTAACGGAAATTTTGTTTTTGTCCTCAACAATTGATTCCGTAAATGTTTTTTCAAACTCGATTAACCCTTTGTTATTTTCGTTAAACTTGCCTTCTCTGATGTCGGTGAGCGAATCATAGGATTGCTGAGAGCCGACATTCATAAATGTTGACTGCATTAATACATCCACCAGTGAGCGTTCCAGTTTGTCTTTGTTTGAATTTTGAATTTGAGCCCTGATGAGTGCGTATTTATCGGGTGCTAAAGTCAATTTTGCACCGTTAAAATTATCCATTTTATAAGGAACTTCAAAAGCATTGAGCAGCCAAACTGCGTCAAGAGTGTTATTTGCAAGATTTTTCAGCTGAATTGTTTTGTCAACGGAAAGTTTTGGCGAACTTAATTCTTCCGCAAATCTTGCAAACTCCGCCGGTGTTTGTTTTGCCAGATTAAATTCAATACTTGCGGAAACACATGCTCCGGAATTCTGTACGTCAATTGTTTGTTCATTAATTTCGTCTTTGGTCGGGTTTGCTTGATTTTTTTGAAGTAAATTTGCGGAACCGTCATTCTTATGTGCGATTTGAAGAATCGGAGCCACATAAGGTTTCGGAATATCGCCAAATTTTTGGGTGATTACAAAAGGGTTAGCTATTGTGTTTACAGTTTCCTTTAAGACAACCTTGGGGTCTAAGCCTTCTGCCCTTTGGGAAGTTATTATTTTGTACAAATTATCCAGAGTGCTTGATTTATCGTTGGAATTTGTGTTGAGTAAAATGCCTGTTTTTAAGAGCATTTCCAGCTGTTTTTTTTCGGTTTTGTCTGAATTCGCAACGAGTTGGGCATATTTTGCCTTTTCATCTTTTGTCGCCAGTTGGGTTCTTAAGGTTGTCAAAGCAGGCTGTTCACCCTTAAAAGACGGTGATTGGACAGGGCTTTGTGCATAAGAAGATTGGACAGGAGCTTCTTTACCGCCTGTCTGAATCTTTACCGTCGGGTTGTTGTAAATTCTGTTTTGAGAAATACCTGCTGAGTACACTTTTTTCCCCACACTTTGTCCTTATATTATATATAAAAACAAAACGTTTAAAAATTTGCCTTTTTATTGTATATTTTATAAGAAACGTTACAAAAAAGGTTACGAATTTATTGGAAGAAAAAATTAAGATAAAGCCGCTGACAAAACAGCAAATAATAATATCTCTGGATAGGCTTACCCGTTTTAAGCCGACAGAAGAAAAATATCTGAGAGTCTTTAAAGATATTATAATTTCTAATCTCATTTCTCCGAAATTTAAAAGGAGCCGGCTTGATTTAACGGATTATGACGAGTTAAGAGAACTCGCTGAAAATATTTTTAACTTTTCGTTAATTGATTTGAATATTTCGTTATCCGGCAATTATGCGATTAATAAAAAACTTTTGGAATATGAAAAATCTGTTTTTAAATTCGACAAAAATGTGCAAAAATTGCTTGAAAATAAAATCGACTATTTTGCTGCTCTATGCTTGATTGATAATGTCGGGGTGGCAATCCCGCCCTGCAATTTAAGATGGCTTAAATCTTTGTCTGAAGGTGGCGACCAACGCAGGAACAGGGCGAATTTCAGACTAAAATTTCCGCTTGAAAAAATAATTTTGGCTGAGGGAATTACGGAGGAAATTTTGCTGCCGAAATTCGCCCGACTTTTTGGCAGGGATTTTGATAAAGACGGTATTCATTTAATTTCGGCGGGCGGGAAAAATCAGGTAGTGAAGCTCTTTTACAAATTTGCGGACATCTTAAAACTTCCGATATTTGTGTTGTTAGACAGCGATGCAAAAGGAAATTTTGAGGAAATTCAGCCCAAATTACGTCCTGACGACAAAGTTTATGTGCTAAAGCGGGGGGAATTTGAAGACACGCTTCCCCTGTGTCTGATAAAAAAAACATTAAATAAGCATTTTGAATTTCCGCCGGTCAGTTTGAGCGAGTTAAGAAAAAATTTACCCATGACTCAAATTTTGGAAGAGGTGTTCAAACAAAGAGGACTTGAATTCAAGAAAGCTGAATTTGCCGCACTTCTGAGCAAAAACATTCTGACCTCAAAAGACATTTCGCCCGAAATTGAAGAAATAATTTTATCTGTTTAAAATTTTAAAGCACAGAAGAAGCCCCCGGTCTGAGGATTTATTTTTTTAAGTTAGTGATGTAAAATTAGTTTATGAATTACGATGAAGATTGGTATAACAGTTTAATTAAACCGAAATTTCAGCCGCCGGCATGGATTTTCGCACCCGTTTGGGCATTGCTTTATGTGTTAATGTTCATTGCTATTGTTTTAGTACTTATGGCTAAATTCAGACTGATAAACATTTTGGGCTACCTACTTTTTGCGGCACAGTTATATATTAATATATCCTGGCCGGAGGCTTTTTTTAAAGAGCATGATTTAAGAAAGGCTTTTTTGCTTTGTGCACTGCTTACTTTGTTGGTATTTTTAACAATGATTGTATTTTTTTATATCTCAGGGCTTGCTGCACTGCTGTTTCTGCCGTATTTTCTCTGGTGTATTTTTGCGAGTACTCTGAGCTTTGAAATTTTGGAGTTAAATGAAGAATAAGGCTAAATCTTGATTTAGGCGGAACATTTTTATTAATTATTTTCACAAAACAGCTGATTTTTTTTTATTTAGTGATAATATTTAATAATAATTAGTAACGGGGATTTATAAAATATTAGATGAATAAAAAAATATATACATTTATAATATTTTTTGTGCTTTTAAATAATTTTTCTTATGCACAGGAGGTTCAAACACCCTTGCAACCCACCGTTTTGCCAATTCAAAAATCGGTTGATTCTCAAGATGCACTGAAAGCTAATACTTCTAAAGAAATTTCGACTTACGAAAAAATTTCCCTGCCTGACTCGGTTAGTTATGCACTGAGCCACAATCTTGATATTAAGGGAAATCGTTTAAACGTAGACATTGCAAGAAACAGTGTAAAGGCTGCAAACAGACTCAGAAATCCTTCTATTCTCTCGTTTCTTAATGTCGGAAAAGCTGCAACCGATAACCCGAACAGTATTGGGATGATTTTCCCCATTGATATAGCAAAAAGAGGTGTGAGAAAAAATTTGGCAAAGTCCAAATTGGAACTTACAAAAGGTGATGTTGCTCTGGCTGAACTAAACTTAAGGCTTGATGTGAGGCAGGCTTATGTCGATTTGGTTGCGGCAAAGTCAACATTGAAAATTTTAAACGGACAAAGGCAGTTGGTGTCTGAATTACTGGACATTGCACAAAAAAAATATGATGCGGGGGCGGTGCCTCAAATGGATGTAATCCATGCGAAGATGACTTTAAATCAGCTTTTGATACAGGTTAATTCTGCGAATACAGAAGTTTATGTCGCAAGGTATAATTTTAACAGACTTTTGAATTCCCAAAATTATGATTCACTGGAAGATTACCTGCCAGAGCAGAAAGAATTTATATCTTTGCTCACGCCTAAACCTGTAGAAAAAATGCCGGACTTTAATGAACTTTTAAATATTGCTATTCAAACCAGGCTTGATTTAAAAAATGCCCAAAAAGATATTGATGTTGCACAAAAAAACTTAACTGTGACAATAAGACAAAGAGTTCCCGATATTGAACTCGGCGGAGGTTATATGTTTGTGCCGCAGCAGATGGCGACAAGCAATAGTCTTGCTCAGGGAGCGTATGTTGCCGGAAACATCACAAACATTCCCCTATTGTACCAATATTCTCCTGAAATCAAGAACGCAAAAATTCAGGTTGATCAAAAGCAATTGGCGTATAATAGTTTAAAAAATCAAGCAATGATGAATTTACACTCTGCCTACGATGAATTTAATACGGCTCAAGACAATTTGAATTACTACGATGATGTGCTTTTGTCCGAATCAGGACAATTTTTGAACATGGCAAAAAGGAGCTATGAAGTCGGAAAATCAAATATAACTGATTTTGTATTTATTCAGCAGTCATATAAGGCAATCATGATGGGGTATACAATGGCTCTTGCAAATTATTACAATTCCTGGATAAATGTTTTGAGAGAAGTCAACGATGAGGAGCTTAAGCTGCATGGATAAGCTTTTTAAAAAAATAACAAAATATTTTATAACCAAAAAATATCTTTCGGTCAGCTTAACCATAGCACTTTTGGCAACCGGAGTTTATTGTCTCCAACACCTTGATACAGAGGCCTATCCGGATTTTACGAACCCTACTGTACAGGTAATTACCAAAATGCCGGGCAAAAGTGCCGAGGATGTTGAGCGTCTTGTGACAATCCCTCTGGAAAAACAATTAAACGGGATTCCTCATGAGAAAAAACTTTATTCAACCTCAATATTCGGGCTTTCAATGATAAAGGTTGTGTTTGAAGAATTAAAGGGAATAAATTCTCCCCTAATCAGGCAGCAAGTTTTGGAAAGAATATCCATGACTGACTTGCCTCCTGATGTTAGAACCCGCTTGGGTCCCGATTCTTCTGCCATAGGTGAAATTTACCGCTATACTCTGCATTCTGATTTTTACACTCCAATGACATTAAAAACAATTGAAGATTGGCAGTTGGAAAAATTGTTTAAACAAGTTCCGGGGATTATAGATATATGCAGCTTCGGGGGCCCGGTTAAGACTTACAGGGTAACGCTAAATCAGGAAAAAATAAGGTTTTATAACCTGGACGTGGGAGAAATCTTTGACGCGATAAGTGCTTCAAACTCAACCGGCGGCGGAAATTATGTGGGAATTAACAATCAGGCCTTTATTATTAGAGGAATGGGGCTTTATACTGATGCAGCGAGCATTGCAGAAACCGTCATAACTTCATCAAATGGGATTCCAATAAGAGTAAAAGACGTCGCAAGCATAGACATTGGTCCTGCAATAAGAATCGGACAATTCGGAAAAAATTATGAGGATGATATTTCTGAAGGCACCGTTCTAATGAGAAAAGGTGAAAACCCCAGCGAAACAATGAAAAACCTTAAAGCACGTTTGCCAAAAATAGAGGCAGCTTTGCCCAAAGGGGTTCATATTGTCCCGTTTTATGACCGAGAGGTGTTAATAAAAAATACGATGCATACCATCGGTCACAACGTGGTTTTGGGAATAGTTTTTGTTGTAATTGTCCTCTTTGCATTTACTCTGGATTTGCGTGTTACTATGATTGCGTCATTGGTTATTCCGCTTGCCTTATGTTTTGCATTTTTAATGTTTAATATATTTTCGATACCGGCGAATTTATTAAGTATGGGAGCGGTCGACTTTGGGATTTTGGTAGATTGTTCAATAATTTTGATGGAAAATATTTTCAGGTGTCTTTCGGAATACAAAGGTGAATTAACTATTCCAAGGAAAGACGCTATTATTTATAAGGCTTCACGGGAAGTCGGCGGAGTTATAGCATTTTCTACCTTTATTATTTTCTGTTGTTTTCTGCCTATATTTGCGTTTAACGGAGTTGCCGGCAAATTGTTCCATCCCCTTGCTTTCACCATGGGATTTGCACTTATGGGTGCGGTTTTATCTTCATTGTTTTTGCTCACAGGGCTTGCCTCTTTGTTTATGCCCAATGGGAAGGTCGTAGCAAAAGAAAATAAATTTTTAAAAAAGATAACAAAATGGTATGAAGAAAATTTAGTCAGAGTTTTCAGGCATCCCAAAAGAATACTAACATTGGTGGCGGGGCTATTTATTTTGAGTGTATTTTTATTCACTATTATAGGCTCAGAATTTTTGCCAAACCTTGATGAAGGAAATATTTGGGTCAGGGTAACTATTTTGCCAAGAAGCACCACAATTGAACATTCTGTCGAAGTAGCAAGACAAATAAGAGAAAGAATTCTTAAATATCCGGAAGTCAGGAGCGTCGTATCCCAGATAGGTTCATCAGACGACGGGACAGAGCCGAATTTATTGAGTAATATTGAAAATTCCGTGGATTTGAAACTTGCAAAACATTGGCGTTGGAAATGGCATAGAAATAAAGAGAAATTAATTGAAAATATGTCCCAAAATTTGGCTGAAATCCCGGGCATAACAACTTATTTCACTCAATACATTCAGGATAATGTTGAAGAGGCGATTTCAGGTTCAAAAGGTCAGGTTGTTTTGAAAATTTATGGGACAGACTTGTATGAACTTCAAAAACTTTTAGACAAAAGCATGGTTCTTTTGAAGGGCGTAAGAGGTATTGTTGATTTAACATGTGACCAGATTATCGGTCAACCGCAATATCAAATTAGAATTAACAGAGAAAAAGCGGGCCGCTATGGGCTTAGAAGTGATGATGTGCAGAAGGTTATTGAAATTGCGATTGGCGGAAAAAGTGCAACGCAGGTTATTGAGGGCGAAAAAAGATTTAACGTATTCTTGCGTTTGGAGCCGTCTGATAGAAATTCATATAGAAAAATTGAAAATATTATAGTTAAAACCCCGGATGGGATTTCCGTTCCGCTTGCAAATGTAACGGAGCTTGTATCAACTAACGGAGCCATGGTTATTACCAGAAGCGAAAATTCCAGAGTTGCCGTCGTGAAGTTTAATATAAGAGGCCGGGATTTGGGTTCATCGGTTAAAGATGCCCAGAAATTATTGAACAAAAAGCTTAATTTGCCTCCAAACTACAGTTTAAAGTGGGCAGGGCAATCAGAAAATCAAAGAGAGGCAAACAGAAGACTTGCAATAATTTTACCTATAACAATACTAATTGTTGCCGGTATATTGTACATTGAGTACAAAAATATTAAATACGTTCTGATAGCGATGTCTTCAATAATCGTTACTTTTACCGGATGTGTTTTTGCGTTATTTTTAACACATACTTATTTTTCGATTTCGGCAGGTGTAGGATTTATTGCTGCAATAGGTGTTTGCATCCAAAACGGAGTGATAATTTTATCTTCGCTGATACATCATTCGAAAATTATGAAAGACGGAGTAAGCGTTTTGTTAAAAGGCTCCATACAAAAATTAAGACCTGTTTTGATAGCTTCAAGCGTTGCAATCTTGGGACTTTTACCGGCTGCTGTTTCAAACGGAATCGGAGCACAAAGCCAAAAACCTTTTGCAATAGCAATTATAGGCGGACTTTTTGTCGGAACTTTGTTTACAATATTCCTAATCCCGCTTTTGTTCAAAGCAATTATACATGACAAAAAACCTAAAGAAGAAGGAGTAAATTGATGAAACATAAAATATTAAATATCCTGCTTATTTTATTTGTGGCGGTAAGTTTTTCCGGCTGTATTTTTCATAAGAGGGGAAACGAAATTTCCTCCGGACACAAACAAATCACGCTTAATACCGAACAGGAGCAGAATGCAAAAATTAGAACCGAAATTCTAAAAGAGCAAGTGCTTCAGCTGAAAATAACTATTCCGGCACAATTTAAGGCGATGAACAAATTTTTGGACAGAATTTATGCTCCGATTGACGGAAAGGTTGTTCAGGTGTTTGTTGAACCGGGAAATATTGTTAAAATAGGCCAGCCGCTGATTGAAATAAAATCCGATGCAATAGGTCAAATTCAGTTGGATTTTCTGGATAAATATATTTATGCAAACTCAAATGTAAAACAAATGACTGCACAATATAATCTTTCCGTTCTTACTTATCAAAGGGAGAATACCCTTTATCATGAGGGGATTTCCTCCCGTGCGGAATATGAAGTTGCCAGAGCCCAAATGCAAAAGGACAGGGCAAATTTGGATTCTTTAAAAATTCAAAGAAGCACTTTAGTACAGGTTTATGCCCAAAGGGTGGCTCTTTACGGCGGAAACGGCTGGACTATAGCCAGAGCTGTTGCAACAAAAAGAATTTATCCTTATATAACACTGCGGGCGAGCAAAAATGGCGTAGTCCTAAATCGGCTTGTTAATCCGGGAGAAATTATTAACCAAAACAGGGAACTTTTTAATGTGGCAGACTTGTCAACAATTTGGCTCGTAGGGTACGCCTTTGAAAAAGATGCTCCCCTGTTGAAGGTCGGTCAAAACGTAACGGGAGTGTTTGAGGACACAAACACGGAAATATCTACCCACTCGGACATTATTAAAGGTAAATTGTCATACGTAGCATCCGTTTTGGATACGGAAAGAAAAACTCTTGAAGTAAGGGCAGATATTCCGAATGAAGATTTTACCATAAAGCCGAATATGTACGCAGAAATGGTCGTGGATGTCGGTAAAGTTAATGCACTTGCCGTTCCAAACGGGGCGTTGCAAAAATACGGCGATTATAATTTTGCTTACGTCGAGGTAAAGCCCCACGTTTATGAGGAAAGAAAAGTTGAAATCGGACAGCACAACGATAAATATTCTGAAGTCAAATCAGGCTTAAAAGAGGGTGAAACTGTCGTTTCCAACGGCGGATTTTCGCTGCTCGGCGAAAGCATTAAAATGCGGGAAGAGTAAGCAATAAATCATAAGCCTTTTTGATTTCCTTAATATCTTGCCACATAAGCCATTTTGGGCTGCCTTTTTCCTTAGAGTCGTTTCTTAAAAGATAAGACGGATGAAAAATCGGCATCATTTTGGAATTATTCGGACCGTCAAACCATTTGCCGCGGACTTTTGTTATGCCCAAAGGAGTATCCAGCATCGAGTTTAGGGCTACTCTTCCGCAGATTAGTATAATTTGAGGCTTTAAGATTTCAATTTGCAAGTCCAGATATTCCCTGCATGCTGTTTTTTCTTCGGGAAGCGGATCTCTGTTTTCTGGCGGCCGGCATTTTAGCGTGTTGCAAATATATACGTCATTTTCTCTTGATAACCCGACAGACGCAAAGATTTTGTCAAGCAGCTGCCCTGCTTTACCGACAAAAGGAAGGCCTTTTTGATCTTCATAAAACCCCGGAGCCTCGCCGATTAACATCAGTTTATGATTGGGGACGCCGTCTGAGAAAACAACTTTTGTTCTGGTTTTGTAAAGAGAACATTTTTGACAATTTTCGCAGCGTTTTTTAACTTTTTCTAACTCTTCAAGCATATCCATATAATTATTGTATCAAAAAATAATTATATATTGCTATTGAGGATACGAGAAAAGTAGAAATTTTTTATTCTACATTATTTATCCAATTATCCAATATATCATAAGCCGCTTCATAAGCACGTTTTTGGTAAGGTGTTGTCGTTTTCTTTTTTAATTCACCCAGTTCCATAAGTGCTGAAAGATGAGTTGATATATTACGACTTCCATTTCGGCCATGTTTTCTAACCAAATCATTTATTATTCGATTTATTTCATCTCTGGAAATAGCATAAGGTCTTTTGTTAAGTTCTTCTATTATAAATGTTTTATCGGTTTTTCTAGGCGTTATGTCCTGATCCAAGGTTAATTCATTGAAGGATACATGATTATTCTCGGCAAGAACTTTCTTGGAATCAGCCGGATTAATATTTTTACAATGTTTTTTTACAAGTTGTATAATTTCGGGTACTTCTTCGCTTGTTTGATATTTATTTAACCATGCAATAGTTTCTTCTTTAGTTAAGGCTTCACTTTTTGCAATGGTTCGAACCACATTAATAAAACCGTAGTCTTGAGTCATAACCTCGGGAAAATTAACTTTAAGTGCCAAATCGGGAGCTTTGCCAACCATTTTTTCATAAAAATTCATAAAGAGCGAATTAAAACCATTTTCAAGCAAAGCCTTAAAGTCATTGAGTCCGTCCTGTCTGAAATATTTTTTTTGATTATCAAGCCCTGAATCAAAGATAATATCTAAAATTTTATTAGCTAATGAATTTGCTTTTTTATCAGCAGTTTTAAATAATAAATTTTTACCTTCTTCGTCTGATTTTGTAAGGGTTTCATAAACAAATTTTTTGTCTTTTACCGTATCTAAAAGAGATAAATAACCTTCGGCTGCACTATAATTATCTATATCAAGACATAAATCATAAAATGGAACATTCGCAAATTTGTTGGATAAGACAGCTTTTTTGACATTTTCATCCGAACCCTCTGCGACTTTAAAGAAATCTTGTATAACTTCATTTTTGCATTTTGCAAGGAAAGTCATTACGCTTTCTTGTCCAAATTTATGAGAAAAAAATAATTCTTTAGCTTTTTCATTTTTACCTTCTTGCGTAGTTTTCTTTATATGATGGGCCAAAGATTGAAGTGCTTTAAAAAAATCATCCTCATAGCTATAACCATTTCCAAACAATTTGGCCTCTAATGTTTCAAAAGTATGTACCCAAAGTGAATACAAATTTTCAGCTTCGGTTCCGCCGGAAAATCTTCCAAAATTAGTGCCGAAAGCTACTTTGTCAAAATGATTATTTCTGTTGACATTAAGATTTGGCAAATATTCGTATTTTTTGCACATTTCAGGGTTTGTTTGGCTGAAAACAGCTTGATTTTTAACTCCGGGAGCAATTTTTAGTATTTGCATAGTTTCTATCCTTTTTTAAAAGTTAGTACACGTCTAGTGATATTTGTTCAAAAAAGCGTAAAAATATTTGTTGCTGCTTATAAAGCTATAAAAGAACAATGTAATTTATATATTGGTGTACCTGCCAATGGCATGCTATTCATAAGTCCATTTGTACGACCTAAGGTCCCCTTCGGAATTTTTGAAGAGTGGAAATAATTCTCTAACTTTGCTTCTGTATTCAGCTCCTTCATGGATTTTTGAAGCCAATTCAGATAATTCTTTTTCCATAGCAGATTCTTTTTCCAATGTTTTGCTATCCAAAGAGTTATTTTTTAATCTGGCAATTTGAATTGATTTTAGTTCGCTTTTGATTTTACTGATGGAATCGTTTAATTGGTCATACTCTGCATCTTTTAAAGGGTTTTTGAAACTTTTAGGTGTTTTTATATCATCAAATTCTCTCACAAAATTTAAAGCAGTAGACAGTAGGTACTTTGTTTTATAACTACCGCGTAAATCAAAATTAAAATGTTGGTATCTGGGTTTAAAATCTGTTTCTATTGGAGATTTAGCAACAAACGCATCATAAGAATGCCATTTACCATGTTCCTTACTATCTCGGTACTTAAAAGTCTGATAATCAAACTCAATAATATGATCACGGATATACTTTACTTTTTCTGGACTAATTCTACTAAGAGTTTCAAAAGAATCTCTGCTCATAAGTTCTGATAATACAGATTCAACTCTAGGTGAAAAAGACCCAAAGGCAACATTTGAATGTTGATTTCTGCCTTTTTGCCTATTAGAAGTACTAATCGGCATTTGACAATTGATTTTTGATACTAGCATTTTTAACTCCTTTTTTAATATATTGTAACAAACACTATTGCAAGTTATTTTAGAACCTGTAATAACGTTTGTTATAAAAACGGTAATTCTATTTTTTTGCTAGTAATTTTTTTTGGGGCTGTTACAAATGCTGTTCCAATTTTTTATATTCATTAGTAAGACTGGGTTTTAGACATTTGTAAATATTTATTAAAGAATTTAATATTTCTTAAACCTTTTGCATAATCATCACATATTCGTGTTTGAATATGTAAAATCCGCCGGCTAGGGCTCTGTAACGCCATAAATTTGCGGTTTTGCCCTTGGCTTTCTCATTGCCCTGAATATCTTTTACAATAATTGATTTTGTTATAAATCCCAGATTATTCATTCTTTTCATACATTCAAACCCGAGCGGCTGGATTTGTGAATCGGAATATTTATCTCCGATAATCAGCACTGCGAAACGGCCTTTTTCAAGCAGGTCGTAACCGTTTTTTGCAACTTTTTCAAACAGGTCATAAAATTCATCTGTGCTTGAACAATTCGACAAATCTTCTTTTTTATCGGAGAACTTAATAATGTCGTCATAAGGCGGATGGAGCACTAAAAATTGGGCTTTTTCTTTACCCATAATATCAAGCCTTGCCTGAATTTTTTCTTTCGCAATTTGGGTCGTAGAGTCGGCACAGATTACATTCACATCTGTTACCAATTGTTTTGGGGTAAATTTTTTCGAAACTGCCTCGGCCAAATCGTCTTTCAATTCGACACCGATGCAGCGTCTTTGCATATTTATGGCCTCAATGCCGGAAGTGCCTGAACCAAAAAATAAATCAAGCACAATATCGTCTTTTTTGGTAAATCTTTCGTAAAGCTGTTGGGCGATTTGAGGAATATAGTTCCCATGGTACTCATTAGAATGCCCGCCTTCTTTTAATCGGTTCGGAAATTCCCAGAGAGTATCGGTTTTTACATGGTCATAATCACGCCACTTCTTAAGATTAATGTCGCTGTATGCCGTGGTTTTAACCGCACGATCGTCAACGAGCTTTAAATTCCCCTTCTTTCGGGCCGGCTTAGGTGCCAAATTTGTTTTCAACTGCGGTTTTGCCATAAAATTCCCCATAATTTCCCGGTACAACGTAATTATAAGAAATTGTGTTAAGATTGTAATCATTAATTTAACGTATATTTGAAAAAAAACGGGGGGTTAAGGTACAATAAATGCATGAGGGAGTAAATGGGGCAAATGATTTTATTCTTTTTAAGGGTGTGAAAATGAAGCGAATTAAACAACTATCAAAACATTTAATAAACCAGATTGCGGCGGGTGAAGTAATTGAACGCTCCGCCTCAGTCGTAAAAGAAATTGTGGAAAATTCAATTGACGCAGGTGCGACAAGAATTTCCATTGAAGTTTCAAACGAGTGCAGGGACCTTAGGATTGCGGATAACGGCTCAGGTATTCACCCCGATGACATTATGCTTGCGTTTTCAAAACACGCCACAAGCAAAATCGAAACCGATGAGGACCTTTTTGCGATTTCGACGCTCGGATTCAGAGGAGAAGCCTTATCCAGCATAATTTCAATTGCAAAATTGGTCTGCACAACCCGCACAAAGGATTTTGACTACGGAACAAAGGTTGAGTGCGAAAATTCTCAGGTAAAGAAGGTTCAAACCGGTTGTGCTGTCGGAACAATCATGGAAGTGAAAAATCTATTTTATAATTTGCCTGCACGGCTTAAATTTTTGAAAAATCCTAAAACAGAATTTTCTTATATTCAGGAGCTTGTTCAGTCACTTGCAATAATCAATCCCCAAATATCTTTTGAACTTAAAAATAACGGCAAAACGGTTTTGAAAACAACGGGGACGAAGGATTTAAAAGCAACAGTCAAGGAAGTTTATTCACAAGAGGTTGTGGATAATTTAAAAGAAGTCTTGAAGACCGATAAGCTTTCGGGGTTTAAAATTTCGGGATTTGTAAGCACACCTGACTACACTCGTTCAAGCAAAAAAGGCTACCATATTTACATAAATTCAAGGATGGTAAAATGTCCTGTTATCCAAAAATCAATTGACACAGCTTACAAAAATTTAATCGGATTCGGAAAATATCCTTTTATTGTCTTGAACTTGGAACTTCCGGCGGGAGAAATAGATGTGAACGTTCATCCGACAAAAAAAGAAGTTCGATATAAAAATACAAATCAAGTGTTTAATTTTGTTTATTCGTCGATTGATATGGCACTTAGCAATGTTTTCGCACAGGTAAATGAGGCAAAAACTTTGCAAGACAAAGTTTTCGCCCTACATAAAATTCAAACTAAAGAAAGTGATGATTTTTATGTAAAGGATGAGGATTTAGTTCAACAAACATTTCTTCCTGACCCCTCACCCCAACCCTCTTATGCAAGGGGAGAGGAGGCTTTAGAAATTCAAAACAGCCATACATCTACACATCCGGTATTCCAGCCTTCTGAAAATATCCTCGGTCAGTACCGAAACACTTACATTTTAATCGAAAAAGAGGGGGTAGATGGGGGGCTTGAGATTGTGGACCAGCACATAGCGGAAGAGAGATTCATTTATGAAAGATTAAAATCCCAAAAACAGCCTGCGTCCCAACTGCTTTTTATATCCGATGTTTTGCAGGTGTCGGCAACGGAAGCCCTGCTTATAAAGGAGAACAAGGAAAAGTTTGAAAAATTCGGATACGGGATTGAATTTCTGAAAGACAATGAACTGATTTTCAAAAAGGTGCCTCAGATGCTTGCAAAGGTTAATCCTAAGGAACTTTTGGCAGATATTTTGGAAAATTTGTCAGGCGGCGTAAATGAGAATATGGACGGACTGGAAGAAAAAATTCTTATTATGACGTCTTGTAAGGCGTCTGTTAAGGCCGGACAAAAGCTGAACATGTGGCAAATGGAAAACATAATCCAAAACTGGCGAACATGTGAAAAACCTTACACTTGCCCGCACGGACGCCCTATTTCAAAGCTAATTCCGCACAAACAAATTGCAGGGTTTTTTGAACGAAACGGGTAGTTGCAAAAAATAGCAATCTTTGTTATAATTAATGTATAGATTGTTAAAAAATGGAAGGTGTAATATGAATATATCTTTAACTCCGGCTCTAGAACAGTATATGCAAGAAAAAATTTCCTCAGGACTTTACAATTCTGTAAGTGAAATTATCAGAGAGGCCCTAAGGCTCTTGGTGGCCAAAGAAAAAGTCGAAAAAAATCGAATTGAGTTGTTCAATCGAGAAATAGAAAAAGGACTTTTTGATATTGAAAAAGGTAATATTCAAAATGGAAGTATTGCAATAAAAAATCTAATGGGGAAATATGACATTTGAAATTACTGACATAGCGTTGTCAGATATTGAAGAGATTACTGATTTTATTTCTAAAAAAAACAAAAAAGCGGCCATTGACTTGCTGAGAACCTTTTATAAGACTTTTAAAACACTTGAACAAAATCCTAAAATCGGCAACACAAGATATGACTTGACCGACAAAAGTGTTATGTTTTTTGTTATTAAGAAAAAATATTTGGCTGTTTATAACCTAAAAAATAATAAATTAACCATTTTAAGGGTTTTAAGCACCTATAGGGATATAATTTCCCTTTTATAAATGGGATTTCATACAAATTAAAACTGCAAGGTTCTTTTGAACAGAAGATTTAAACCACTTGCTTGAATTTTTACAATAAAGAGGGAGAGTGACCCGCACACTCTCCCCAAAAAATCTGCTTATAAGCACTTTACTTGCCTAAATTTTGATTCAGGCACATCCCGAAAAGCTGGCAACCGTCGCCTGTTTTAGCTTCGGGAACAACAAGCCTCACAGGTCTCAAGTCTTTTGAACCTTTAGGGTCCAAATTAAACTTTTCCTGTGTCCTTTTACTTTTTTCGAGGTTATTTAATTCTGCTATTGAGCAGGCCGCACCGGTGGTAATTTCTGCCTTTTCTTGCGGACAGGCAAACGCCGGCATCACACAAGACACGGCGACAAAAACCGCCAGTGTTGAAAAAATCTTTTTCATAGCACCATTCCTTATAAAACTTTCATACTTACCACTATGATAAGGCTATTTTTACCCGAAATCATTGGTAAAAAGTATAATCTTTTGAAAATATTTATCCGACCAGAGATCTGGCAAAGTCGACTGACTGTTCATTAATTTCGCCGCCCGCAAGCTCTGCCAGTGCCTTAATCCTATTTTCGCCTTCAAGCACATAAACTCCGACTTGCGTCTGGTCATAGTCCTGAGATTTTGTCACGTAAAAATGCTTGTCGGCTTTGGAAGCAACAATAGCTTGATGTGTAATTAAAATTACCTGATGAAATTTTGACAGTTCACAAATTTCATCCGCAACGCTTTGTGAAGTTTTGCCCGAAACTCCTGTATCAATTTCATCAAAAATTACAGTATCAATCTCGTCATTTTGGGCAAAAATAGTCTTGATTGCAAGCATAACACGTGCAATTTCACCGCCTGAAGCAACTTTCGCAAGCGGCTTCAATTCTTCTGAAATGTTTGTGGAAATTAAAAATTCAACTCTGTCGGTGCCGTTAGAGTCAAGCTCTGTTTTCTCAACCCGGACTTCAAATTGAACTTTTGGAAGCTCCAATTTTTCCAGTTTTTCAACAATCAGTGCAGACAAAATTTGAGCATAATATTTCCTTTTTTCTGAAATTTCATCGGCTTTTGAGGCTAATTCCAGCAAAACACTATGAATTTTTTGCTCTAAATCTTCAACGTTTTGGGTCGAAAACTCAATCTGTTCGTATTCTTTTTTGAAATTTTCGCCGGTTTGCATAACTTCTGCGAGCGTGTTTCCGTACTTGCGTTTTAGTTTGTCAAGAAAGAAAATTCTTTCCTGAACCGAGTTTAATTTTTCCGTGTCATTCTCAAGATTTTGTGAATAATCCCTGAGCGTGGCCGAAATTTCCTGCAAAATTTCGGCCACACTTATTAAATCGTTTTCCGCAGACGTTAATTTTTCATCCATTTGAGAGGCTTTTGAAATATTCATCTTGACAAGTCCGATTGAGTTTGAAATTGAATTCTCATCCTGACTTAATGCCCAGTAGGAGGCCCCCGTCAATTCTTTTAATTTTTCAACGTTTTCAAGAATATTCAGCTCATTTTTCAAATTTTCATATTCATTTTCGTCGTCAATTTGGGCTTCATCAATCTCGTTTATTTGAAACTTTAAAAATTCAATCTGGTTTTCAGTAGCGTTTGCAAGCGATTTTGCTCTTTCAAGTTCCGTGCAGAGTGTTTGATAATCTGCAAACATGGATTTATATTCGTTTAATTCTTCTCCGTAAACTTCTTTTGCATAGCTGTCGAGCAAATTTATGTGAAATTTGGGTTGTAAAAACGCATAAGTTTGGTTTTGAGAATGAATGTCCAGAAATTTATCTTTCAAAATTTTTATGAAATCCTGATTGACCAGAGTTCCATTGACTCTTGAACGAACGGCATTTTGAGAAATTTCCTTTGAAATGATAATCTCATCGCCAAAATCATCAATGCCGTTTTCTTCAAACAATTGAGCCAAATCTTTTTTGTCGTAGTTTAAAACAAGCTCAATCGAAGCCTTTTCGCAGCCGGATTTGATAACTTCTTTGCTGACACGGGGTGCAAAAACCAGATCAATTGCATTGATAATGATGCTTTTTCCCGCACCGGTTTCGCCGGTGATTACGTTAAGCCCCCTGTCGAATTTGACAAGCAGTTCGTCGATTAATATGTAATCTTTGATTAAAATTTGTTTAATCATTTTCCTTTTACCTTCGCTATTACGTCATGCTGAACTGGTTTCAGCATCGCATGGTCGTTCGCTTTTGCGATCTTGAAATAAATTCAGGATGACGTTTGGTGCGTTTTTTCACCCCTTCGGTGCCATGCCCCAGTGCAGTTTGTTTCTCAACACCGAATAAAATTCATTGTCGTCCAAAAGAGCAAGCTTTGCGTTGAATTTTGATTTTTCAATTTCAATTTTTGAATTCACATTGAAGGCATCCTGTCCATCCGCAACCACAACGAAACTCGCACAACTATCACAGGTCGAGATGGTAATTTTTTCATCTGCAGGGATAACCAGAGGCCTTGCCGTCAGTGTATGCGGGCAAATCGGAACAATTACAATAGCATTCAGGCTCGGAGATAAAATAGGTCCGCCGGCTGAGAGCCCGTAAGCTGTAGAACCTGTTGGAGTCGATACAATCAGCCCATCCGCCATATAATCACAAACAAATTTACCGTCAATGCTTAAATAGAAACGTGAAGTTCTTGATGCGGAGGAACCTTTTATGACAAAATCGTTCAAAGCAAGAACCCCATCGTTAGATATTAACATCAGGCGGTCTTCTATTTTATATTTTCCGCTCAATATTTTCTCTATTGATTGCGAAAGTTCGCTTTCCTTTGTCTGTGACAAAAAGCCTAAACGCCCAAGGTTAATGCCAAAAACGGGCGTAAATTTTTTCGAATAAAACCGTGCAGCCTTTAGCAAAGTTCCGTCTCCGCCGATTACAAAAACAAAATCGACTTCGCCCCTCATTGAATCAATCGTGAAGTTTTCAAAATGCAGGTCTTTTGAGTTGAGCAGGCTCTCCAAAGACAGCAAAGCCTCCGATGAATTTTTTACTATCGGATTATACACAATGCCCAGTTTTTTATTTTTAAAAAAGTCTTTCAAAGCCCACCCCTTATTTAAAATTATACTACACGGTTTGCACTCGAGGGTGTTAATAATTGTAACAAAATGAAGCTGTTTTGGACAATAAAATATATAAAGAATACTTAGTTAATATATAACACAATGTAGTTACCAAAAAAAGGGAGAGCATCATGGATTTTTTATCTAACCTGACAAGCGGGGTTACAAATCTTTTAGGAGTTGGCCAATCCTCATCCAGTCAGCAAACACAGGGCAACGACTCGCAAATTAATGAGAAGATTAAACAGGCAGTGAGTGAACAGCTGCAATCATTATTAAGCGGTTCCGGATCATCTGCAAACAAAGGAATTAATGCATAACTCAAAATTATGATTAGTAAAAAGGCACCAAAAAACGGGTGCTTTTTTATTGCATTTTGGCATGTTAATTTATGTAACAAAAGCGGGCGTTTTCGTCAATAAAGTATATAAAAAATACTTAATTAATATATAACACGATGTACTAATTAAGAAAAAGGAGAAAAACCATGGGAGCATTTATACCTATAGCACTAAATTTAGTAAGCGGTCTTTTAGGCGGCGGCAAAGACAAAGCAGCAGACAAAACCAAAGAAACAGGAGACACAAATTCAAATCCATTAAACTCTATCTTTGGCGATTCTAAGACCGGTCAAATTTTTGGCAGCATATTTAGTGCATTAGTTAAACAATAATAATAAGCAAAAGATTTAAAAAGACCACTGAAAGTTTTAACCTTCGGCGGCCTTTTTATTTATTTCCTGTAAGTGAACTGCAAAAAATTTCCCATCAGATTTTCGTTCCAGACTTGAACATCTTTTGGCACGGATAAAACCGTCGGGGTAAAATTCCAAATGTATTTAATATTGGATTGGGCCAAAAAATTTGCGGTACTTTGTGCATATTCTCTCGGAACGGTTAAAATTGCGATTTCAACGGAGAGTTTTTCCGCCAAATCGGGCAGTCTTGAGATATGAAAAATCTCTTTTTTATTGACTTTCGTTCCGACCTTTAAAGTATCGTTATCAAAAAGAGCCAGAACATTCAGTCCGTAATTTGAAAAATTACTGTATTTTGCAAGTGCGGAACCTAGATTTCCTGCCCCGATAATAAAAGCATCTTTTGGGTTTTCAAACCCGAGAGTTTTTTCTATGTTTAATTTTAAATCTCTGGCAATGTATCCCACACGGCATTTTCCGACATTGTTGAGCAAGCTTATGTCTTTTCTCACCTGCGAATCGTCAATCTTAAGCAGACTTGCAATCTGCGGGCTTGAAATAAATTCAACATTTTTCAAAATATAATCCGTCAAAATGCAGTGATACAGCGTTAATCTGTTTATGACCTTATCCGAAAACTTTTTCTTATCCTTATTATTCATTTAATCCTTCAACCAATTAATTGTGATTATTTTCCCTATTGAGGATGCGGAATTATTCCAAAAAACGACTCACGTCATGCTGAACTTGCTTCAGCATCGCATCAGCGAGCGACTTTGCGACCCTGAAATAAATTCAGGGTGACGTAAACGGGAATAATTCCGCATCTTCATTATATACAAAAAAATTACAATTAATCAACCTTTTTCAATTCAGGCTTGAAATTTGAATTACTAAGTATTAGACTAATAAAGATGGTAAAAGGAGGAAAAATGATTAGTCTACACAATTCAATTCAAGTACCGCCGGTTAATTCGGTCCCGACGGTGAAACAGGCACCTGTGCAAGAAACGGCTGCGGGGCAGGCAAAGCCTGTAAGTGACAGCAATTTGCTTTCTGCTGCTTATCAGGGAATAATTATCAATAAAAACAAAGATGTAATTGTCAAAATTGGCCCGACCAATTTGCAATCATATAAAGATTTAGGACAAAAGGCGGTTGATGATATCGCATCAAGAGCCGGAAAACCGGGGCAGTTTCTTAATTGGATAGGGGTTTTGCCAAAAAATCAACTTGAAAACTTAGATAAAATATATGATTTGGCAAATCAGGCTAAACAAGGCGGGTTCACGGATATAGCCGTCTTAGGAATAGGCGGTTCCCGCCATACAACAGAAGCCATGATTAAAATGCTCGGCAAAGATTCAAACGTTCATTTCTATTCAGGAATCGACCCCCAAAGTTTTAAACACTTCACAGACGGACTCGATTTGAACAAAACAAAATTTCTCGTAGTATCAAAATCCGGCGGAACGCTTGAAACAACGGTAGCTTACGAAAGTGCCAGAAAGTTATTGCAAGAAAAATTAGGCAAACAGGATGTTTCCGATAGATTTATCGCAATGACTGACCAGTCGAGTGAAAAAAGCAAGTTACGGCAAATCGTAGACAAGGGCGACATCAAATTGTCAGGGCTTGTCCACGACGATGTCGGTGGAAGATTTTCCATCTTTGATGACCCTACTTTGTTCACAATGGCTTATGCCGGCGTAAGCAAAGAAGATACGGCAAAAATGCTTAAAACTTCACTTTCGGCACAAAAAGAATTTTTAAATCCCGACATTAATAAAAATGAAGCCCTAAAGCTTGCGGCATTTAACACTGAAGCGAAAACTCAGGGCAATAACAAACACTTTATTGAATATTTCGGAGATGCTTTCGCAGGCTCTACCCTTTGGGAAAAACAAATGAAAAATGAATCTTTGAAATCCCAAATTTCTACCGATACTAATATCGGACCCGGATACTTGCACTACAATGCAGAATCTGATTTGGATCCAAACAACAAAGATTCTTTCTACACCTTTATTTATGTAAAACCTCAAGATAAAGCAACAACCGCACTTCTTTCAGGTGCAATGAAAGCCTATGAAGCTCAACACCCCGTATCAAAAATCGAGTTAAAGGATTTGTCGCCTGAATCTGTTGCAAGATTCATTGAACTTAAGCACTTTGAAACTCTTTACACGGGGAACATGCTAAGGCAAAAAGCCGGTGGGATAACTTCTGCCGACAAGGCCCTACCTGAAGTGTTGCAGCCAAATGTTGAAATATACAAAAAAGAAGTGAAGAAAAATCTCGGGCAATAAATAAGATTTTAACAATCAATGAGGCTGTCCAAAAAGTCCCCCTCGTCATCCCGAAACATAAATTATCGGCTTCAAAAAAATCATCCCCTATTCGGGATCTCACGTGTGTGATGCCGGATTAAGGACAATCTACGAGGAGCCGATAACCCGTGTTCCGGCACGACGCTAGTTGTTAAGAGGGGACTTTTTAGACAGCCTCATTGCAGCGATTAGCCTTCTATCAATTCAATTTCATATCCGTCGGGGTCTTTTATAAATGCAATTGTTGAGCCGACAGCCGAGAGTCTGAAGGGTTCGTACAGATATTCATAACCGAGTCCGTGCAATTTTTTGCTGAATTCCTCCAAGGATTTCACCTCAAAAGCGAAGTGGCCAAAACCTGTTCCGACTTCATAACCGTTTTCCGGTGTTTCGTCATTATACGTTAATTCAATTTGTGTGTAACCTTCATTGTCCGAAAGAAAATACAAATTACAATCATCCAAACGTTTTTCTTTAGTCACTTTCAAATCGAGTAGTTCTTCATAAAATTTAAGCGATTTTTGGATATCTTTTACTCTTATCATTGTATGTAATAGTTTCATAATGTCTCCTTTTCTTTAACGTCATGCTGAACTTGATTCAGCATCGCAAGGTTGTTTGCTTATGCGACGACCCTGCCTCTTGTTTTCTTTGCGAGGAACGAGCTTAGAAAACAGTGTCGGGGAGATAGATTTTGTTTACAAAATCATCTCCGCGGAAATAAATTCAGGGTGACGTAGTTTTTCTAACCAATAAAACAATCCCATTTGCCTCAATCGCAAGCAATTCACCAACTGCGTCCATTTTTTCGTTGGTTTTTGCTTTGATTGAAATTGAATCTTCTTCAACGTTAAGCGTTTTTGCCAGATTTTTTTTCATTTGCGGTATGTACGGCATCATTTTAGGCTCTTGAGCGATTATATTTGAATCTATATTGTTAATTTCATATCCTTTTTCTAAGACAAGAGCGTAAGCTTTTTCGAGCAGAATTGTACTTGAAATATTTTTATCCCGAGGGTCATCATCAGGAAAAAGCGTTCCGATATCAGGCAGACCCAAAGCACCCAGCATGGCGTCAATTATCGCGTGGATTAAAACATCTGCATCGGAATGTCCTAAAAGTCCTTTTAAGTGCGGAATTTTTACCCCGCCGATAATCAAGTCACGGCCCTCTTCCAATTTGTGAATGTCGTATCCTGTTCCTATTCTATAATCTTGCTTCGTCATAAATGAACCTTTCTACGGCCTTGACAAATCCGTTGTTGTTGACCGTGTCGGTCACATAGTCCGCCACTTTTTTTAATTCTTCTGTGGCGTTGCCCATTGCGACCTTTATTCCGCCTGCGGACAAAAGTTCAATGTCGTTGTTCTGGTCGCCGATTGTTAAAATTTCTTCCTTTTTAAGCCCGTAATAGTCTTTCAAAAAATTTACCGCACAGGACTTTTTTGCCTGCGGGTGACAGATTTCGCAGAAATAAGGCATTGATTTCACGACGTGAACTTCGCTGTTATATTTAACTTCGAGGTATTCTTTCCACATTGTGACCTTGTTTTCGTCCTCAAAATTTATCGCAAGCATTTTGTTAATTCTCTCTAGCCTGACTTTTTCAAAAGATTTTACGATAAAATCCGCGGAACGTTCGCCCGTGTAGCGGCGGATTATAGAATCATCTTTTTCAACGTAAAGCTGGTCATTCATGTACAAATTAAGGTGAACATTGTTTTTCTTCGCCCATTTTATAATTTCCCTTGCACATTTCGGGTCGAGGTTTTTTTCGTACAAAATTTCTTCGCCGTGCTTAATTAACCCGCCCTGATATGACACAATCGGAGTTTCCAAACCCAATTCTTTTGCTATGTAATCGGTTGCGGCGTTCATCCTGCCGGTTACAAGCACAACTTTTACACCCTCTTTGGTTAATTTTCTGATGCAATCCTTAACCTCCTGATTGAATTCAAAGTTGTATTTTAAAATAGTTCCGTCAATATCTGTTGCGATTAGTTTGATTTTGGACATAATGCTTTCCTGATTATATTAACAATTTCGTGCTACAAGTTTAAACCCCAAAGATTTAATCAGCGTAAAAACCGTGTTAAAGTTTGGATTTGTTTCATTATCAAAAATCTTATATAAATTTTGTCTTGGAATTCCTGTCTGCCTAGAAACTTGAGTAATCGAATATTTTGCTCTCGCTAAATGTTCTAATGATAACATCAAAGCGGAAGCATCGTTATCTTCCATGTAAGCTTCTAAAGAAGCATTCAAATAACCCTCAGCTTCTTTAGGGTTTTTTAAACTTTCTATCAAGTATTCATCATATTTTCTCATTTTATAATTTTCTTTTCCAACCCCTCAAGCCATTGAACAAATGGTTCTTTGCCTTTAATGTCCGAATAAATTTCTATTTTGTATTTAATATCTATCATAACAATTATTGTCGCATATTAATGACAAAAAGTCAAGTGTTACAAATTGTAAATGTTTCAAAAAAAATAGCAGGAAAGTAACAAAGAAAATTTTCACGGGTTTTAGGTTACATGTTACGTATTTTCCCTTAAGGGAGAAAGGATGCAATAATTATGGGACTTACACCGACTAATTTGAATTATTCAAATGTGTACAACAAAAACAATCAATGCAAAAACACCACTTTTACGGGGAAGATAATAGCACCTGATAATTTTCGGGATGAATTACTAAGCTCTTGTACTACAATTAAAGACCGTGTCAAGATTGTAAAAGCGTTAAAAGCGATTAGAGATACACATCCTGACGAGCTTCTTCGCTTTGAACGCGATAAAGAAGGTGGGTTACATGAATATGTCTATCGATATAGGGCATATAACGTCTCTAAAGGTGAAACAATTGCGGTAGAAAAGATAAGCGGCAAAGGTGGCTGGGTAAAATTTTTTCTCAAAGTTGCTGACCTTTTTACAAATAAGTATGACGAAATAAGTGGCCTGATAAAGGATGTAAAGGTTAAATAGACACCTTCTCAAAGATTTATGTTGCTGTTATTTTACATCTTAAAAGCTCTTGTTAATGCACAAATAGTCTTTGCATCGTTGATTTTGCCTGATTTTACCATTTCAAAGACCTCATCAAGATTATACTCGAAATATTCTATAATTTCACCATCGTCGGGATTTTGTTTTGTAAATTCTAAATCTGTTGCATAATACGAATATAATTTTTCGTCGCAAATTCCGGGAGTCGTGTAAATATAACCCAAAGACTTCCACGTTTTTGCGGTGTGTCCTGTTTCTTCTTCAAGTTCTCTTTTTATAGCCAACTCAGGGTCTTCGTTTGGCTCAAGTCTGCCAGCAGGCAGTTCCAGCGAAACCTGTTTTATCGGATAGCGGTACTGTTTTACCATTAAAATTTTTTCATCTTTCATCGCCACCACGACGACCCCGCCGGGGTGATGCACGACTTCCCTGATACCTCTTATCCCCGTAGAAAGTTCAACGTCATATTTACTAACCTGAATAAATTTTCCGTCGAACACTTTTGTTTCTGATAATGTCTTTTCATTGAATATTGTCATTTTTTACCTTATGTTGTTGAGAGGTAAATCCTAACTTCTGCCTCATTTTGGATTGCCGCGTCATTCGCTTTGCTCACTCCTCGCAATGACACAAAATATCTTCAGTAAATTTTTTTACCCCCTCAAAAATGTTTTCAACTGTGTCGTTTGAATTTATAACTTTTACCCTGTCCGGTTCTTCTTTTGCAATTTTAAGATAACCTTCTCTGACTCTGTTATGAAATTCCACCCCCGCGGATTCCATCCGGTCTTTGCTCTTGCCGACACGTGACATAGAAGTCTCGACGTCAACATCAAAAACAAATGTTAAATCCGGCACAAGAGAGCTTGTGGCAATTCTGTTAAGCATTTTAGCCTGCACCAAATCAACCCCTCTGCCGTACCCTTGATAAGCAATGGTTGAATCGGTATGCCTGTCGCACAAAACTATTTTGCCCGCTTCAATAGCCGGTTTGATTATCATATCAACATTTTGAGCCCTGTCTGCCAAAAACAAAAACGCTTCGCAGTTTGGCGAAACTTCTCCATCATAATTCAGCAAAATATCCCGAATTTTTTCACCCAAACCGACCGCACCGGGTTCCCTTGTAATTAAAACCTCAAAGCCCTTTTGCTTCAAATATTCTGCCAGCAGATTAAGCTGCGTTGTTTTTCCGCAACCGTCCGCTCCTTCAAATGTTATAAATAAACCCTTATTCATATTTAAAATCCTTGTTTAATAAGCTTAACAGGTGAAAAGGTGAAGGGTGAAAAGTTAATTTTATAACCATTCACCCATTCACCCTTTAAGCCTTTCAATCTATATAAGTTCTTTTACTTCTGTTGACAAGTTTTTGGTTTCCAATTTAATGCTTGGTCCCATTGTTGTTGTCAGATACAAAGACTTGATAAATGTTCCCTTTGATGATGAAGGTCTTGCTCTCAAAATCGCATCTGCAAGAGTTGCAAAGTTTTTAAGCAAATCAGCGGTTTTAAATTGAATTTTTCCGATAGGGCAGTGAACTACACCCTGTTTGTCGGCTCTGAATTCAATCTTCCCCGCCTTAGCGTCTTTAACAGCGGCAGCGATATCCATCGTAACTGTTCCTGTTTTAGGGTTCGGCATCAAACCTTTAGGCCCCAAAACCCGTCCCAGCTTGCCCAACATTCCCATACAGTCGGGAGTTGCAATGAGGGTATCAAATTCATACCAGCCTTTTTCGATTTTTTCGATAACTTCTTCAGCACCGGCTTCGTCTGCACCGGCATCCTTAGCTTCGGTCGCCTTTGGTCCTTTTGCAATAACGCAAACTCTGATTTCTTTTCCCAATCCTGCCGGTAAAACAGTGGTTGAGCGAATTTGCTGATCTGCGTGTTTTACGTCAATTCCTAAGCGGAAGTGGCATTCAACGGTTTCGTTGAATTTGGAAACTTCCTTTGAAATTTCTTGTAATTTTTTGACAGCATCAGTTGCATTTGAGGGTTGTTCAAACCCTTCAAGCATTTCCTGCATTTTCTTTTGTTTTTTAGTTAATTTTGCCATTGTTTTCTCCTTCTTGGTGGTAACGTTCGATTAAGAACTCCCAAATTGTTGAGTTGATGGGCTTCAGCCCATCCTACCTTTTGCTATTTACTACTCACTAACAGTAACGCCCATTGCACGAGCGGTACCCTTAATCATTTTTACGGCACTTTCGAGCGAAGTTGCGTTCAAATCTTCCATTTTTGTTTTTGCAATTTCTTCCATTTGTGCCTGAGTTATTTCGCCAACCTTGTCCTTGTTAGGTGTGGCTGAACCTTTTGGAATGTTTATTGCTTTTTTAATCAAACCCGCAGCCGGCGGTGATTTTGTGATGAACGAAAAGCTTCTGTCTTCGTAAACATCTATAACGACAGGAATAATGTATCCTGCTTTCGACTCTGTTTTTGCGTTAAACTGTTTGCAAAAATCCATGATGTTAACACCGTGTTGTCCTAATGCCGGACCTACCGGTGGTGACGGATTTGCTTTTCCCGCTTCTATTTGAAGTTTAATTTTTCCTATTACTTTCTTTGCCATTTTTTTGTATACTCCTTTTTTACAATTTTTGTATCTGTTTATATTCCAATTCGACAGGTGTTTCACGTCCGAAGATTGAAACATTTGCTCTCAATTTTGACTTATCAGGATAAACTTCCGTAATATCCCCGACGAAATCAGAGAACGGACCTGAGATAATTCTGACCTTATCTCCAGCCTTAACATCAAGCTGAATTTTTTGGGTTTGAGTTTGAGAGCGGTGAATAATTTTTTTGATTTCACTGTCTTTTGCCGCAACCGGTTTTTTCGCAGAGCCGACGAATTTTGTAACACCTGCCGTGTGTCTTACGACGTACCAGCTGTCATCATCCATTATCATCTCTACCAGAACATATCCCGGAAAGATTTTTTCTTCCCTTTCCAGCTTTTTGCCGCCCTTAATTTGAGTAACGGTTTTTTGAGGAACTTCTACTCTAAAGATTTTTTCGCCCATATTCATATATTCAATACGTTTTTCGAGGTTAACCTTAACCTTGTTTTCGTGGCCTGAATACGTGTGGACAATATACCAGCGTTTTTGTGCTGTTTTAGCCGGTTTATCCTGCTCAACAGCGACTTCTTGAGCTGCATCAAGAGTTTCTTCAACCTGAAAGTCTTCTTCTAAATTTTCTAATTTCTCTTTTTTCGCCATCATAGACCGTCTTTCTTCTATCTGTGTGGAATAAAACTTAATGCCCACTTAAAAATAACATCCATAAAGTAAACCGCAACCGTAAAAACAACAATAATCACCACTACAAAAAGTGTTTCAGCAAAGACCTGACGTCTTTCGGGCCAATTAATTTTGCCCCATTCAGCTCTGACGCCTTTTAAATAAGTTGTAATTGCATTTACTGTTTCGTTCATCTTTATCCTTTGAATTATATAATCGCGCCCTGAAGGACTTGAACCCTCGACATCCGGTTTTGGAGACCGACGTTCTACCAACTGAACTAAGGACGCTTGCCGGAGGGTTGGAGGAATGGATGTATAGATGTATAGCTATATAAATGCTGGTCCTCTATACCTCTAGTCTTCCATACCTCTATTTCGTTTCTTTATGTACGGTATGTTTTTTGCAAGAAGGACAATATTTGCTTAGTTCCATTCTTTCTTTTGATGTCTTCTTGTTTTTGACGGTCGTGTAGTTTCTTTCCTTGCAGTCTTCACAAGCTAAAACCACCATTTTGTCTACTCTGCCTTTGATTCCCATCGTATCAGTCCTTTTTGTTTTTAATGTATTTTTACGGATAAAATTATAGAATGCTTTGGTTAACCTCACATTCTATCGACATTACAAAAAAATCGGCTTTCATCCATAAATATCATAAGATAAACAAAATAAAATGCAAATACAATGTAAACAAATGGTAAAATAATTGTAAAGCGGCAACATTTCAACAGAAATTCAGCAACCCAAAAGAGTTTAGTCGAAATCGTCGTCTTCTTTTACCGAAACGGCTTTAACCTTCTTCGATTTATTCCATGCGATATTCAGGTCGGACCTTATGAAAGCTTTATCAAACCATCTTCTAATCAACCTTTCATCACTGCCGAGTCCGCCCAAGATTTTTTCGCCGCTATTTAGACTGTACATAGCCTCTGAAATTCCGATTCTGACAACGAAGTGCGGGTTTTTGTTTTGATTGGGTTCCATATAAATTTTTAAATTATTATACTTGTGAAAATCCGTATTACGGGCATTGTAACTATCGTTTTGTGCATCCGCTAAAAATTCTTTTAATGATTCTTCCAAGTGATGGATTTCTCCTGGCATTTTTCCTCCAAAATTTAATTATTCAAACTATGAATTGGTGCGGGAATTCTTCCGCCTCTTGTTACGAAGCCTTTTGAAGAAAGCTTGCTGACCGGCATAATAGGAGCTTCTCCCATCAATCCGCCGTAAATTGCCGCATCACCCACATTTTTATTCGGAACGGGAATAATTCTGACGGCAGTAGTTTTTTTGTTAATCATTCCTATTGCCATTTCATCCGCAATAATACCCGCAATTGTCTCAACCGGAGTATCACCGGGAATTGCAATCATATCAAGCCCTACGGAACAAACAGATGTCATCGCCTCAAGTTTGTCAAAGGTTAAATAACCCTTCGACGTGGCTTCAATCATTCCCGCATCTTCCGATACCGGAATAAATGCTCCGGAAAGCCCGCCTACATGGGAACTTGCCATAATTCCGCCTTTTTTTACCGCATCATTCAGCATTGCCAGAGCGGCCGTTGTGCCGTGAGAACCTGCGTGTTCAAGCCCCATTGCCTGAAAAATCCCTGCAACACTGTCACCTTCAGCAGGGGTTGGAGCCAAGGATAAGTCAATTACTCCGAAGGGAATATCCAACTTTTCAGCTAATTTTCTTCCTACAAGTTCCCCCGTTGTGGTTATTTTATATGAAATTTGTTTAATTTTATTTGCCAAATCACTAAAATCTGCATCTTTTGGCATTTTTTCGATTGCGGCTCTGACAACTCCGGGGCCGGATACTCCAACGTTTAAGCTGGCTTCAGGCTCTCCGTATCCGCAATATGCCCCTGCCATAAACGGGTTATCGCTTGTGGAGTTGCAGAAACAAACCAGCTTGGCGGCACCAATTCCGTCTTTATCAGCAGTAAGTTCAGCGGTTTTTTTAATTATCTCAGCCATTTTTAAAACGGAATCCATATTTATTCCGGCCTTTGAACTCGCCAGATTTACTGATGAACAAATTCTGTCGGTCGAAGCAAGAGCTTCGGGAATACTTTCCATAAGTGCCGCATCGCCTTTTGTGCAGCCTTTCTCTACAAGAGCCGAAAATCCGCCGATAAAATCAACATTTATATCTTTTGCTGCCCTATCGAGTGTTTTTGCAATTTTTACGTAATCAGGATTTTTGCAAGATTCTCCAACCAGAGAAATCGGTGTTACGGCAATTCTCTTATTAATTATCGGGATGGAATAATCCTCTTCTATTTCGTTGGCATAGGCGTCCAGATTTTTTGCATATTTAATGATTTTTTTGTAAATTTTTTCGCAAACTACGTCAACGTCTTCGGACATACAATCTCTCAAGCTGAGTGCAAGCGTCACGGTTCTGATATCAAGGTTGTGAAGCTTAATCATATTTATTGTTTCTAAAATAAAATTCTCGTTAAAAATTGTCATTCTGGCTCTCTGCAGTAAAATATACACACTTAAAACTTACGCTGCCGCGTCATTGCGAGACATGAGACTTGTAGGCATAGGGAAAGGTTTGCATTTCGAAGCAATCTTTCCAACGTACACGTTGCCGGTAAGATTGCTTCGGTGGACGTTTTTGACTGAGCCGACAACCCATGCCTCGCAATGACGTTAGACTTGTTTGCTTTTTGACCTGAGTTGTTACCCTTTTATAATAACATAAATTTTAATTAAAAACCAGTTAACGAATAATTATTTCTGTGATAGAATCTTTACTGCAGACTATTAAGGATTTTAAAATATGAAAATTTTATTTGCATCGGCTGAAGTAAAACCATTTTCAAAAGTCGGCGGTCTGGCTGATGTAGTCGGAAGTTTACCCAAATACCTTGAAAAAGATGCTGAAATAGCCATCTTTACCCCGCTTTACGGTTGTATTGACAAAGAAAAATATAACATTAAACCTCTGGAAAATTCAAGGCTTAAAATCAGTTTTGGCTGGAGCGAAAATGTTTTTGAACTTTATATGACAACTTTGCCGGGTACGAAAATTAACGTATTTTTTGTCGACAATCCAAAATATTACGGCTGTTTCGACATGGTTTACCCTTTTAACATTGATGAAAGATACAACCACGAAAGATTTATCGCATTTTCAAGGGCTGTCTTGGAATACGCCCAGCTATTGAACTTCAAGCCTGATATAATTCACGCAAACGACTGGCACACGGGGATGCTGCCTGTTTATCTAAAAACAACTTATAAAAACAATAATTTTTTCAAAGACACCAAAACAGTATTTTCAATTCACAACTTGTCCCATCAGGGAATGTTTTATGACGACGTGCTTGATTTTGCACAAATTCCCAAGAAGGAAGTTATGTATTCCTGGGGAGTTGAGCTTTTCGGACATGTAAACTGGATGAGAGGCGGGATAAATTACGCCGATAAAGTTGTGGCTGTTTCTCCGACTTATGCTAAAGAAATCCAAACGCCCGAAGGCGGGCATAATATTGATTGCACGCTTAGGGATAATGCCGACAAGCTTGTAGGGATTTTGAACGGAATTGACACAAACGAGTTTAATCCTAAAACGGATAAATTAATTGCGAAAAATTTCGATAAAAAAGATTTGTCGGGAAAAATTGAATGTAAAAAAGAATTATGCAAAAATTTCGGACTGAAATACAAAAAAAACCGCCCTTTAATCGGGATGGTATCAAGATTATCGGAGCAAAAGGGATTTGAGCTTTTCTGGGGGCTTGATGAAAAATTAGAGGCACTTAATGCGGATTTGCTGATTTTAGGCACGGGAAATATGTGGCTGGAAAGCCATTTAAACCAGCTTTCTCACACAACCGAGAACATTAGGTCATACACGCAATTTTCTCACGAACTCGCCAACCGGATTTATGCCGGAAGTGATATGTTTTTGATGCCGAGCAAATTTGAACCATGCGGGCTTAGCCAAATGATAGCAATGCGTTACGGAACTCCGCCGATTGTAAGAGTAACGGGCGGGCTGGAAGACAGCGTTGTCGGATATCCTTTGCCAAAAGCCAACGGGTTTAAGTTTTGGGATTACGATGCGGACAATATGCTCAATGGTGTAAAATATGCAATAAGCGTTTTTAAAAAGAAGGATGAATGGGAAAAGCTTGTAAAATCAGCAATGAGCTACGATTACAGCTGGAAAACAAGTGCGAAACATTATTTGGATGTTTATAAAGAGTTGATAGGTTAAACATGTTAATAAGGTCAAAAGTTGGTAAGTCGTAAATTGGGCTTTCGGCCCGACAGTGTTTACAGCAAGTCGAATAAAAGATTACCTGTTTTATCCAAAATTGTTGCAAATTCAGATAATTTTGCAAATTCTGTTATGTCGTCTTCAAAATATTCACAATAAACTTTAAGCAAATACGTCATACTTGTTAATTGAATTGTAATATCTGCTAATTTTTTGTGTTCTGTATTGTTCATAGTTTTTTCCTTTAATTAATGTTAAACATTATATGTCACTACTGATTTATAATATATCACTATTGCGTTAATGTGTCAATAGTGATTATAAAGTGTTAAAATAATTCTATGTTAAAAAATAATTTATCAAAAATAATGGGCGAGCAGCGTATTAAAATATATGAACTTGAAAAACTTTCAGGAATAAGCAGAAGTACAATAACAAGATTGTATTATGGCAAAACCCATACAATAAGTTTTAATACTTTGGAAGGTTTATGCAAAGCACTAAACTGTAAAACAAGCGACATTTTAGAATATTTACCTTAAGTATTCCCTTGTCTTAATCCTTATTTCATCATCAATTGCAAAAATTTCTTCAATTGACGGAGTTTTAACAATAGTGTGTTTTGACATCATTTTTTCAACAATTTCGGAAATTTTAAACAGTTTGATTTCGCCCCTTAAGAACGCAAAAACCGCCTCCTCGTTCGCCGCGTTAAGGCAAACCGCCGCACTTCCGCCTGCTCTGCCCGCCTCGTAAGCCAGTCTTAAGCAAGGAAATTTTTCCAAATCCGGTGCCTCAAAGTCAAATCTCTTGGAATCTAAAAAGCTGAAACTCTTTGATTTTATTCCTTCAACCCTTTCAGGATACGTCAGGGCGTACTGAATCGGGATATGCATGCTCGGCAGGCCAATCTGTGCAATAACGCTCCCGTCAACATATTCAATCGCTGAATGAATGAGGCTTTGAGGATGAATAATAACTTCAATATCATCGTAAGACCTTCCGAACAGGTGATGGGCCTCAATGACCTCAAGTCCTTTATTCATCAAGGTTGCACTGTCAACGGTAATTTTTTTGCCCATATGCCATTTCGGATGGGCAAGCGTCTGTTCAACTGTCGCATTTTTTATTTCTTCAATGCTTTTGTTTCTAAACGGTCCGCCGGATGCGGTTATAATAAGTTTCCTTACATCTGCAAGATTTTTAATGCACTGATGAATTGCACAATGTTCACTATCAATCGGTAAAATTCTGACGCCATTTTTTCCCGCCTCCTTCATCACGATATCGCCCGCCATAACAAGGGTTTCCTTATTTGCCAGAGCAATATCAATCTTGTTTTTAATCGCTGTTAAAGTAGGTTTTAGGCCGATTTTTCCCGAAACCGCCACCACAACCAAATCGTTTTGGGCGTTTGAACAGATTTCTTCCAATCCCTCATCCCCGCAAAGAAATTTGATACCTGAAAATTCTTTTGCCAAAGTAATTTTTGTATCGTCAGATTTAGTGCAAACCGTTTTAGGTTGAAATTGTTTGATTTGTTTTCTCAAAAGTTCAACGTTATCCCCGCCGGTCAGTGCCAAAATTTCAAATTTGTCACGGATTTTTTCCACAACTTCAAGTGTTTGGGTCCCGATAGAGCCGGTCGAGCCGATTATGCTTATTTGTTTCTTTTTCATAACAAAATTGTACAACAAAAAAAATTGTGTTAAAATCATCTCATGGATAGAAATCTAAAAGTAGGTATTGTTGGTTTAGGATTAATTGGCGGTTCTATTTTTAAAGCACTTTGTGCTTTAAAATGCAACGTTTATGCTACTTCCAAGTCGAATTACACGATAGAAAAGGCAAAGAAATACTGCGAAAATGTTTCGAAATCATTGCTTCATCTAAGAAATTGCGATGTGATTTTTGTTTGTACCCACATGAATAAAACTTTGGAAGTTCTGGATAAACTTGACGGAATTTTACCGCCGAGTGCAATTGTCGCAGATGTTTGCAGCCTGAAGCGTTTTTTGTCGCATAAAAAATTTCACTATAAATTTATTCCGACACACCCGATGGCAGGAACGGAATTTGTAGGATTTGAAAATTCGTTTGAAACACTTTTTCAGGACGCAAAATGGATTTTAACCCCTTTTGAAAACACCGACAAAGCAGATATCAAAAAAGTGGCAGAAATAATAGAAGTCCTGGGTGCCACTCCGATTTTTTCAACCCCGAAGGAACACGACGAAGCGGTTGCATTAATTTCACACATGCCGATGTTGGTTGCTCAAGCTATGTTCAAAACCGCACAGGATAACAGTCTGGCACTTAAGCTTGCGTCAAGCGGGTTTAGAGATATGACACGTCTTGCAATTTCAAATGAAGAGATGGCTCTGGATATGATAAATTTAAACTCCGACAACATTCAAAATGCAATCCTGAAGCTGTATTCTTCCGTAGGCGAACTTTTGAACAGAGATTATCAAACACAAATAAAAGAAATCAAAAAAGAACGCCAGATAATGTACGTTGATGGAAAAAACGTTTTGTAGCCGTAGTTCAATAAGGATTAATAATCAGTTCAGAATTATATTCAAATTTGAAGATGGAAACGCAGAAGATGTAAAAATTATCGATTATCATTAAAAAACGGAGAAAATTATGCAAAACAGACCATATACACATCCTTGTGAAATACTGCTTGAAGAATTCATTAAGCCTTATAATTTAACCCAAAAACAATTGGGAGAACAACTGGGCGTTGGAATAAAAACGTTGAGTGAGCTTTACAACAAAAAACGCGGCATAACACCGATTATGGCCCACAAGTTAGCAAATTTATTCGGTACAACACCCGAATTTTGGATGAATGCTCAAAGTTGTTATGAACTTTACGTTGCCTATGAAGCTAAAAAAGACGAGATAGATAGAGTTAAAAAAATCGCATAGGCTCTTATTTTTAAGGCAATAAAGGGTCGGATTTGCAAAAGCAAATCCGACCCTTTATTGATTTTAATTATATAATAATTACGCTTTGCGTTCTACTCTTATCGCACTGTCGGGGCAAACCAAGGCACAAGTTCCGCAGCCTATGCAAAGCTCGGGATTAGGCTGCACAGCCGGAGTTTGGTACAAACCAACTTCTTTTGACCACTGCAAACATTTTTCGCCTTTTATGTTGATAGGGCATTTTACAATGCACAATCCGCAGCCTTTGCAAAGGTCCGTGTAACAATACCAGTCGGATTTGCCTTTGGCAACGCCTTCTACTTTTATTCCTTTATGTTCTTTTTTTTTCACTTTTACTTCTCCTTGTTATAATTCGTTGTACATTCAGCAAGGGGCCAAATTATTTACCGCCTGCTACTTTTTCTTTTAACAAATTCATACCGCGTTCAAGAGCCTTGTAATTTAATTCTCTCAATTCCGGTTTAGCGTCGAATTTTTTACCAAGTGCGTGTTCCATCGCATTTTTAATGTCATCCAACTCCAGAACGTGTGTTGCTTCAAGCAAAACACCCAAAATGATTATGTTAAATACTCTTGCACTTAATTCAGTGTTAGCAATCAGGTTTGCATCAACGCCGATAACCTTTTTTGCCTTAACATCAGGTGCTTTTGTACAAACAGAAGTATCATAAACAACGGTTGTCTTTTCATCTACGTAAGTTGAACACCTGTCAATTGCCCTGTCAGAGAGCATAATAACTATGTCAGCTTTCGAATAACGGGGTTCCCCGATTAATTCGTCAGATATTTGACAAAATGCTATTGAAACACCGCCACGCTGCTCAACACCAAAGTTTGGAATATATAATACTTGTTTACCGGCCTCATATCCTGCTTCAACAAGGATTTTTGCGATAGATTGGACGCCCTGTCCGCCTTCGCCGGCTAATGCTATTTTAGTTCTTACCATTATTCTAACCCCTCTCTTGTCACAAACTCTTTTACTTCAAAGAATTCTTCCATAGTTTTCAGTCGGTTCCAAGTGTCGACATTGTTTGTTCTCCAGTTTAACGGACAGACGGAAAGGACTTCTACGAAAGAAAATCCGCCTTGTTCAACATTTTTAAGTGCTTTTTTGAAAGTTTTTCTCAAAGCTCTCAAATTTGAAACGCTGGCTCTTGCAACATAAGCCTTTTCAGGGTTAACAATTGCGGAAACCATTTCGGCACCTTTGGCAGGTTTACCCGTAACATCACAATCTCTGCCGTAAGGCGTAGTTTCAGTACGCTGTCCGGGCATTGTTGTCGGTGCCATTTGACCGCCTGTCATTCCGTAATTCGTGTTGTTTACAAGAATTGCCAACATCTTTTCGCCTCTGACAGAAGCGTTCACCAAATGTTGAGCTCCGATTGCAAGTCCGCCGCCGTCGCCCATATAAGCAATCCCGATAACTTCAGGATTAGCACGGGTTACACCGTAAATAACCGGCGTTGTTCTTCCGTGGTGAGTTTGAACAGAGTCAACGTCCATATAGTTCCAGGACAAAAGCGAACATCCGATGTCGCAGCCGAAAACCGTTTTGTCCTTTATGTTTAAATCATCAATGGCGAAAGCCAAGGTTTTTAGTACCATCCCGTGACCGCATCCCGGGCAAAACTTGCTTGCTCCTGCTTCTGCGTCCTGTGCTTCAGGCAACACCGGCGGCAAATCCAATAATTGTACCATTTTGTTTATCTCCTTTTTATCTTTAGGGAATTGGGAATTGTTTTTCTATCTATTTCCTATTTCCTATTTCCTATTTCCTACTTCCTATTTCCTTTATATCACAGCCGGTTCTTTAACCATGCTTTCTACCTTTTGAACCAAATCATCGCCCGTTACTCCGACACCCATTTTGTAAAGTGTTGAGTAAGGAGTTGTGATTCCGTAGATTTTTTCCAGAACCATTCTGGCCAATTGGCCGTTGGCTGATTCTGTGAAAAGGATTTGTTTAGAACGTTCACAAGCTTTTCTCAACGGTTTAACAGCCAAAGGTCTAACCGTAATCGGTCTGAATAAACCGACCTTAACGCCTTTTGCTCTTAACTCATCAATTGCCGTTCTCGCCGAGCGGGCAACGATACCGTGTGCAATAATCAACACTTCAGCATCATCAGCTTTGTACTCTTCGTATTCGGCGATTTCTTCAGCCATTTTGTCAAAATCAACTTGATATTGGTCGAGAACTTCCATCAATTCTTCTTCCATATTGAATGTGTTTCTCAGATGGTTCGCACTTCTGTCGACTCCGATTTTACCTTTAGGCAAAAGTTCTGCAGGAGTCGGTTCCATTTTGATGCCCCGTGATGCAGGGTCATAAAGCATTACCGGCTCTCTCATTTTGCCCTGATATCCGTCAGCCAGAACAAAAGTCGGAAATCTGTATTTCCAGGCTGTGTTGAATGCCTTAATCATATAATCGAACAGGTCTTGATGGCCTGCTGTTGAATAAACTATTCTGAAACCTTCGCCGTTTCCGCCAAAACATGTTAAAGTTGTTTCCTGTTGAGCGTAAATTACTGTTGCGGTTGAAGGTCCGCCCCTCTGCATAACAGCACAAACGAAAGGAATTCTCATCATTTCAGCCATGCTCATCGCATCCTGCATAATAACATTTCCCGGTCCTGCTGTTGCAGTGAAAGCTCTCTTCCCTGCTAAAATTCCGCCGATTGTTGAAAATCCTGCTGAAATTTCGTCTTCTGTCTGTAAAAACCCTGCTTCTGTTTTTGGAAGCAATTTACACCATGTGTGCATAATTTCATTCTGCGGTGTAATCGGGTAGCCGTACATGAATTCTGCGTCAGCGGCATTTGCAGCATAAGCTAAAACTTCATTACCGGTCAAAAACATCTTTGTGTCTTCTTTAATAAGTTTGTTTACCATATTCTTCACCTTCTTTGGTTAATTAATTCGTACTACTCCATGTTACTACAAACAATTTTTTTTGGCAAAGAGACGGCGAAATAAATACTATGCAGGTTAAATTATTTTAAAAAAAGCAAAAACCAAAATTAAAATTGAAACGATTATTCTGTAAATCGCAAAACCTCTCATCGGCTTCGTTTTTAGAAATTCGATGAACTTTGCGACAACTACAAATGCGACAAGAAAAGAAACAACAAATCCTGCAATCAACGCTCCGATTTCGGGTACTGTCAATGCGGCATTTTCCTTAAGCAATGCAAATGCTGTTGCAATAATCATAGTCGGAATTGAAAGGAAAAACGAAAACTCTGCCGCCGCAACGCTTGAAAGCCCCATTATCCAGCCGCCTATAATTGTCGCCGCAGAGCGTGAAAATCCGGGCCAGAGAATTGACAAACACTGGAAGCAGCCGATTATAAATGCCGCTTTGTATCCGACCTGCTCAATTTCAAATATTTTAGCATTATTTCTGTATTTATTTTCTGCAAATATCATCCACAACCCGCCAAAAAACAACGCTCCGGCAACGGTAATCGGATTCATCAAATGTTCTTCAATAAATTCATGAAATAGCAGTCCTACAATCCCGACAGGAATAAAGGCCAACATTAAACCCGTCCAAAGTTTGAAGCCTTCTTCCCCCGGTTTTAATTTTTTAAAAGAATTTAAAATCTTTTCTCTAAACAAAAACACAACGGCAAGAATTGCCCCGAGTTGAATTACTATTTCAAAAAGCTTCGCAAAATCCCCGCTGAAATTTATGAACCTTCCTACAATAATCATATGCCCGGTCGAAGATATCGGCAAAAATTCCGTAATTCCCTCTACAATTCCTAAAATTATCGATTTGGCTATCAAAATTAAATTTTCCATACTACCCTTCTTAATATTGTCTTCTTTTGTGTCAGTGCCGGGAAAAATGAAGTTTCAACGCGGCAATCCAAATTGTAATTATTTTGGATTGCTTCGGGATAAACCCTCGCAACGACATTTTTAGTCCTCAAAATAACTTGCACATGACGTCGGTGTTTCCCAAACCGAAATTTTGCTCAATATCGTTATTCTTTTTTTTAATTTATCATAAATAAATTTTGCGATTATCTCACTGCTCGGACTTATGCCCTTAAATTCCGGCAATTCGTTGATGTCCGTATGGTCAAGATAATCCAAAACCGACTTTAATTCTTTTTTCAAAAGTTTATAATCAATTAAAATATTGCTTTTATCCAATTCGCCGCCCGTAACGAAAGCTTCCACAAGCCAGTTGTGTCCATGCTGGTTTTCGCACTCACCTTCATAATTTAAAAGATGGTGTGCCGCCGAAAAATACATCTGTGATTTAAGTTCGTACATTTATTTCCCCTAGTTTCTGCCTACAGAAACCATGCCTTTTTGTTTTAAATCCACCGATTGGCTTTTTAAAATAAACTCGCAAAGCTCCCGAACAGCACCTTTGCCGCCGCCTTTGGCGGAAATGAATTTTGAAGCAGCCAAAACATCCTCAACGGCATCCGCCGGACAGCAAGGCAAACCAACTTTTTCCAAAACACACAAATCAGGCAAATCGTCGCCCATATAAGCTGTTTCCGCATAGGTTAAATTGTATTTTTCCAATAATTCTTCAAGTGCGGAGATTTTATTTTTTTGCCCCTGATAAAGTTCCGTTATCCCGAGAATTTTTGCTCTGTGAACAACCGTCCCGTTGTTTCTGGCCGTGATTATCGCGGGAATAATCCCCGCCCTTGAAAGCATTATCACGCCCAACCCGTCCTTTGAGTTATACGTTTTATATTCAACCCCGTTTTCATCGAAGGTCAGGCTTCCGTCAGTCATAACACCGTCTATGTCAAACGCAACAAGTTTAATTTTGCCCGCAATTGCTTTTAATTCCAGATTGTTTTTCATCTCATATCCTCTTGGCGGATTAGGGAACCCGCCCTACTTTGCTTTATGTCGTTGGGCTGAAAGCCCAACCTACTTGTACGCCTTAAGCTACGCCGGCTTTTAACAAATCATGTATGTGCAAAACACCGACGGGCTTTTTGTTTTCATCGGTGATTGCAAGTGCCGTAATTGAGTACTTTTCCATTAAATGTAAAGCTTTCGCCGCAAGTTCGTGCGGTGAAATGGTTTTTGGATTCACCGTCATAACTTCTTTGACTTTTAGTTTGCTTACATCGTGGTGTTTAATAAGTGTTCTTCTTATGTCGCCGTCTGTTAAAACCCCCGTCATAAGACCGTTTTTGTCGGTAATAATCGCCAATCCCAATTTTTTTTGGGATATAAGCTCAATAACTTCGGTGAAAGGTTCGTCTTCAAGTGCCAATGGCAATCTTTCGTCTTTTAGCATAAGTTCTGCCACAGAGTACAAAAATCCTTTGCCTAACGCCCCGCCCGGATGAAAAATTAAGAAGTCATCTTCTGAAAACCCTCTTTTTTCAAGCAAACAAACCGCCAGAGCGTCGCCCATTGCAAGCGTTGCGGTTGTACTGGCCGTAGGAGCCTTATTCAAAGGGCAGGCTTCTTTTTCAACAGAAATGTCCAAAAAGACGTCGCTTGTTCTTGCAAGTGTTGAATTCAAGCCGCCGGTCAGAGCAATCAAAGTTACTCCAAATCTTTTTATTAAAGGCAAAAGGTTCAAGAGTTCTTGGGTTTCGCCGCTGTTTGAAATTGCTATAATCACGTCTTCTCTGGTGATAATTCCAGAATCCCCGTGGGTGCTTTCTGCCGGATGCAAAAAGTATGAAGGAGTTCCGGTTGAGGACAAAGTTGCTGCTATTTTTTTTCCGATAAGTCCTGATTTGCCCATGCCGGTTACAATTACACGGCCTTTGCAGGCGTATAAAAGCTCAATTGCCTTGTCAAAACTCTCATTTATGCTGCTTTTTAGTTTTAATATCGAATGTGCTTCAATGTCTAAAACTTCTTTTGCAAGATCATTTATGCTTTTTGTCTGCATTTTCATCCCCGCCTTATTTGATTGCCGTCTTTCAATATTATACAACAAAAAAATTGATTAATTATCGCTCAATAAATATGTTAAAAACCTTTTTGTCCGGCTCGATATAAATCTCCGGCCCTCTTAAGAAAAAGGCTAGTGATTGAAAAGCATAAGCAATATAAGTTAAACACTGCCTTTTTTCATTCTCTACAAATTCATTCCCTTTAATCTTAATAGTGTAAGGTATTTCTACCTTTTTATTGTTTGCATCAACAGTCAAAAACTCCTTCAATGTTATTTCGGCAGAATCCGCCAGCCAGCCGTTATCATGGACAAAATCAACAACTCCTATAACCCGTGTTCCCTTTTTTATATATAATTTGTCACCATTATAAACGTCATTAACCGTTTCAAAATTTATCCAATCGCCGATTTGAACCTCATCGTGATGGGTAGAAAAAGCCTGAGCCGGAGCAATTTTTACGGGAATTTTTTCAGCAAACGCAGGAGAAAATATTGAAAAACTTAAAACGGCAAGCAGAAATATTTTTTTCATTATTTAATTTTCCTCCCAGTATATTGTGAAAGTATTTTTTTCGGAATTTATCTGAACTTCACCGCCTCTTATAAGAATACAAATGAGCGGAAGAAAACCGTTTATCATGTCGTGGCTCCTGCCTTCTTTATATACTATCCCTTTTAATTTAATTCTTTTCCCGCCACGGTCTTTAGTGTAAAAATTTTCAATATAAATATTTGAAACTTCGTTCATAAACCCGTTTTCTTCCCGGCTCGTAATTGTTCCGTAAACCTTTTGCCCCTTTTTAAATTCCATCTTTGAGTCAATTTTAACATCTTCGGCAATTAAAAATTCTACACTGTCACCGTTTTGCAATTTCAAATTCGAAGTTGTAATTTTAGAAACAGGTCTGATTGTCAGCGGAATATCTTTTGAAAACCCTGCATTTACCGTAAAAAATAAACAAATTAAAATTAAAACTATCCTTTTAAACATTACAAATCTTGTACCTTTTTGCTGTCACGTTCTTTCTGTTTTTGCTGGAATGCATTAATTTCTTTTTGCGAAGAATACGTGAAATTTTCATAATTTACGTTGTGTACCATATCGGTTTTTAAAGCCCAAGGGTATTTTACATAAATATACTTATACATTGCCATAAGCCGCCTTGAAGCTTTTGGGTGAGTCATAAACAAATCGAAAGGATCTTCGCCCATCCATTTGTTCGCACATGTAATTGCCGCAATCGGATTGTATCCGGCCTTAACCATCAAATCAATTCCTATTAAATCCGCCTTGTACTCATAAGCTCTCAAGTTGCAAATCATCACTGTCCACTTCAAAAAACCGTCATAAGAATCGAGTGAATGAGCCGTTTCATGCCCTAAAATATAGGCCATTTCGTCATCACTATCTATATAGGGCAAAAGTCCGGAATAAATGTGTACTGTCTTATCCCAGAAGGCGGAAGATGCATTAATAACATTTTTATTCCTGACCATCTGAATCGGAATCCTTTTTTGAAGCCTGTTGGCGTTAATAATTTTTGTGCCGATTTCGGTAATTTTTTGAACGTCTTTGCCGTCTTTTTCCCAATAATTTGCCATATTAACATTGGTTTCAACTTCAACAAACTCAGCATTCGCCACTGTGCCAATCAGCAATACTCCCACCACAACCAGAAATTTCTTCATACACTCTCCCTCTCTCAGTCAATAGAGAAATTTTATCCCAGACCATAAAATTTTGCAACACAAAATTTTAATATAAATTTAATTTGATTATGAAATGTTGATGATAGAATGGTTATTATTGAAATATGTAAATCAGTTTAGTAAGGCACCTATAAGACAAATAGGTGTAATGGTGTAAATAATGTGCGGAATAGTAGGCTATATAGGCAAAAAATCGGTTATAGATATATTAATTGAGGGTCTAAAAAACCTTGAGTACAGAGGTTACGATTCATCAGGGATTGCGATTAACGCCGACGGAAAAATAAAAATTTACAAGGCGGAGGGCAAGTTGCAAAATCTTATTGACCTGCTCAAAAATCATACAGAAGAAACAAAGAATGCCAAAGTCGGGATAGGCCATATCCGCTGGGCAACACACGGGGCCCCAACCGAGATTAATGCACATCCGCACACTTGCAGCTGCGGCAAGCTGGTAATAGTTCATAACGGAATTATCGAAAATTTTAAAGAATTAAAGGAAGATTTAATTAAAAAAGGCTGTAATTTCCGCTCACAAACCGATACGGAAACTGTTGCACATTTGATTGCTCAGGAATTTTCAAAAACAAAAGATTTAACTCAAGCCGTAAGACTTGCAACAAAGAAAATTCAGGGGGCTTACGCACTCGGGGTTATGCATCAGGATTTACCTGACGTCCTTGTCGCAACAAAAAGAAATGCTCCTTTGCTTGTCGGAATAGGTGAAGGCGAATTTTTTATAGCGTCAGATGTTCCTGCAATTATTGAACACACAAAAAAATCACTTTATCTAAAGGATGATGAGATAGTGACTTTAACAAAAGAAAAAATGACGCTCATTGACGCCGAAAACAGAGAACTTGAACAAAAAATTGAAATTCTTCCCTGGGAGCCTGTTGCACTGAGCAAAATGGGATTTAAGCATTTTATGCTCAAAGAAATTCACGAACAGCCCGACGTTATCAGAAACGTTCTGAGCGGTAAATTATATAACATTGATGAGGCGATTTCCCTGAAGGAAGTTAAGCTGACAAAAGAAACGTTAAAAAACTTGAACCGTATACAGATTATTGCCTGCGGAACATCCTTACACGCATCTATGGTCGGAAAGTATATTATTGAAGATTTTTGCAATATTGCTGTGGACGTTGAACCTTCAAGCGAATATATTTACAGAAAAACTGTGACAGATAAAAACACTCTTGTAATACGAGTTTCTCAGTCAGGTGAAACGGCGGACACGATTACAGCAATCAAACAATCGAAGGAAAAAGGTTCACACGTCTTGATAGTAACAAACCGCCCCGACTCTACCATGGCAAGAGAAGCCGACAGTCTGGTGCCGATTAATGCAGGGATTGAAGTTTCTGTCGCAGCCACAAAATCTTACACGGCACAACTGATTTCGTTCTACCTATTGGCAATTTATATGGCGGAAGTTAAAGGAAGTCTGGACGAAAATAAATTAAAAGAACTAAAAAGAGAATTGGTAATTCTGCCGCAAAAAATCGAAAGAATTCTCGCACACAAAGAAGAAATTCAGAAATGTGCCAAGGCTTTTTCGGCAACAAAGGATTTTATCTATATAGCAAGAGGAATAAATTTCCCGACCGCTCTGGAGGGGGCTTTAAAGCTGAAAGAAATAAGTTATATTAATGCAACCGGCTATCCTGCCGGCGAATTAAAACACGGCCCGATTGCCATGCTTGATGAAACCATGCCGGTTTTGTCAATCTTAATGCATGGAAAAGTGTATGAAAAAATTCTTTCAAATGCCGAAGAAGCAAAGGCCAGAAATGCAAAGATGATTGCACTTACAAATTCTGAGGACAAAAAATTAGACGAATTGTTTGACTTTATTATAAGGGTTCCGGAAGTTCACGAACTTTTATCGCCGGTTGTTGCGATTGTTCCACTTCAGTTGCTGGCTTACTACATAGCGGAATTTTTAGGAAAAGACGTCGACCAGCCGAGAAATCTTGCGAAATCCGTAACGGTGGAATAAAAAAGACTTAATTCCTAATCTTATCCAGAATGGCTTGCAGAACAATTTTTACGTGTGCGTAATTCAGTCCGCCCTGCATATAAACTGCATATGGCGGTCTGACCGGCCCGTCGGCCGATAGTTCTATTGTCGAACCTTCTATGAAAGTTCCCCCCGCCATAATTACTTTATCCTCATATCCCGGAACATCATCAGGAATAGGCGTTACGTAAGAATTTATCGGCGAAAGTTCCTGAACCGTTTTGCAAAAATCTTCAAGCGGTTTTTGGGCGTTAAAAGTTATTGTCTGAATAATATCCGTACGCCTTTCGTCAAATTTCGGGGTGGAAATATATCCGATTTCTTCAAAAATTTTCGCTGCCAAAATTGCACCCTTAACAGCCTCCGAAACTATTGAAGGAGCCATAAAAAATCCTTGAAAAATTAACCTTGACTGATTTAACATTGCCCCGCCTTCGGAACCGATGCCGGGTGCGGTTAGCCTCATTGCGGCCTGTTCGACAAATTTTTCTTTTCCTGCGATATAACCGCCGGCTTCGACAATTCCGCCGCCGGGGTTTTTTATCAAAGACCCTGCGATTAAGTCGGCTCCAACTTCAAGCGGTTCTTGCTTTTCAACGAATTCGCCGTAGCAGTTGTCAACAAAACAAATACAATCGGGATTTTTTGATTTTACAATATGAATAATTTTTTCTATTGTTGCAATATCAAGTGATTTTCTGAGCGAATATCCGCGTGAACGCTGGATTAAAACCATATTGCAGGTTTCATCGATTGTTTTTTCAAGCAGCTCAAAATCAACTTCCATATTATTTTTCAGAGGAATTTCTTCATACAAAACTCCGTGTCCCATTAATGAAGCCCTTTTGTCGCCTCGTGTCCCGATTACTTCTTCCATCGTGTCGTAAGGAGTTCCCGCAACGGAGATTAATTTTTCGCCATAACGCAGATTGCCCATCAGGCAACAGGCAATAGCGTGGGTTCCGGATACAAAATGGTTTCTCACAACCGCTTTTTCTGCCTTGAAAGCTTGGGCAAAAACTTTGTCAAGAATTTCTCGGCCCAAGTCATCATGCCCGTAGCCCGAAACCGTCATAAAATGCTCTGCGGCAACTTTGTTATCAATAAAAGCTTCCAGAACTTTTTTTTGGTTAAAATCTCTTATATCGTCAACTATTTCAAATTGTTCAGTCAGCTGCTTCTCAATATTTTTAAAATTAATTTGTGTAGTGTTCATAGTTAAATTGTAAGCAAAAAACAAAAACCTTTCAACTTTAATGCCCCTTGTTTTTTAAATATTTATCAATTAAACTGAATTAACAAAGGGACATTAAAATGACTGTTATCAATGAAAAATTTGTTATAAATACTCAAGGATTTACGGATATTATTGACATTACAAAAAATATTCAAAATTCTGTGTACAGACATTCTTTGCAGAATGCATCCGTTCTGGTTTATGTTGCGGGAAGTACGGTTTCAATAACTAACATTGAATTTGAGCCGGGAATTCTCGTTGATTTGCCGGAGGCATTGGATTTAATTGCTCCGGCCGATAAGGAATACCATCACGATGAGACCTGGCATGACGGCAACGGCTATGCTCACGTCAGAGCGGCCATTGTGGGAAATTCAACAATGATTCCACTGATTGACGGAGCTTTGCAATTGGGAACATGGCAGCAGGTAGTTTTGGTAGATTTCGACAACAGGCCAAGAAACAGAACTATTTATGTGCAAATCGTATATTAGAGGTATTGAAGGCCAGATGTATAGATGTATGGCATATTTTAAGGCAATACATCCATACATCCTTACTTCCATCCTTCTGATTTGTAATCTTTTCTTTACAAATTGCAAAGTTTCTTGAACTTATATTAAATTTGGATAACAATTTAGTATAATCTCTTTACTATTTTTTTTATTTAAAATAGTATGATATTATATCAACTATAGTGCGTAGTATAAAAAAGAGGAATAATAAGTGGAAAATTTTGGACCAGATATCTTCGGAAAAAAAGAAGGTACACAACAAAAATCAACAGTTAATCCGGCTAGCATAAAAGTAATAGGTGTTGGCGGCGGCGGCGGAAATGCTGTTAATCGAATGATCAAAGCAGGCTTAAGCGGCGTTGATTTTTGGTTAATGAACACAGATTTACAAGTTTTGAATTATTCTTCTTGTAAGAATAAAATTCAGCTTGGAGCTAAGTTAACAAACGGACTCGGTGCCGGCGGAGAGCCTCAAATCGGTGAAAAAGCGGCCGAGGAAGCTCAACAAGAGATAACAGAAGCATTAGACGGTGCTGATATGGTCTTTGTTACAGCAGGCATGGGCGGAGGCACCGGAACAGGTGCTGCTCCTATTGTTGCTAAGATAGCTAAAGAACTAGGTGTTTTGACGATTGGTGTTGTTACAAAACCGTTTTCTTTTGAAGGAAAACGCAGACAAAATCAAGCTTTGCAAGGCTTAGAAAAATTAAGAGAATGTGTTGATGCATTAATTATCATCCCTAACGACAAGTTGCTTGACGTAGTTGACAGAAGAGTTTCTTTGCAAGAATCATTTATCGTTGTTGACGAAGTGCTTCTTCGCGGTGTTCAGGGTATTTCTGATATTATCACAATTCCGGGACTTATCAACGTTGATTTCGCTGATGTTAAGAGCGTTATGCAGGCTTCAGGTTCGGCTCTTATGGGTATCGGACGCGGTCAGGGCGAAGGCAGAGCAATTGATGCGGCAAAAACAGCAATTGATTCTCAGCTTCTTGAAACATCAATCAACGGAGCAAGCGGCGTAATTGTTAATATCACAGGCGGACCTGATATGACACTTCATGAAGTGACTGACGCAACAAATATCATTAACTCAGCCGTTCTTGATGACGCAAAAGTTATTATCGGTGCCGTTGTTGATGACAAAATTCAAGGTGAAATTCAAATTACCGTTATTGCAACAGGGTTTGAATTGAGAAACCAAATCGCTTCAAAAGATGCGTCTGAAGTAAAAACTTTAAGTGCGGCGGACTTCTTCTCAGGTGCTTTCAATCAAAAGAAAGCGACAACGGAAATAAGCCCGAGTTTCTCAAACATAGAAATCCCTGATTTTTTGAAGAAATAGGAATTAGATAATTATATATTTAAACAAGGAGTCAAACGGCTCCTTGTTTTTTTGTAACTAATCACCAGAATGAATCAAACAAGGCTCACGTCATTGCGAGACGAGGGTTGAGTAGTTGGTCAAAAGGCAGTCACCGAAGCAATCTTGCCAATGTACGCCCAAAGGATTGCTTCGGTGGACACTTTTTGTCGGAGCCGATAACCCAACTCTCGCAATGACGCAAGAATTTGTTGGTCTTTCCATCTGAGCGAATTACCTTTGTCTATGTAAATAATTGTTACGATAGTAAATTTTGCTAGCAAAAGTTTTTTTTGACAAGTTTTGTATGTACGTTACTGAAAAAACAAAGAGAGGATTAAAACATGCAAGTATCAAGAGTATCTAACAATTACCAAAACAATTACCAGCCGAACTTTAAGGGTGAAGCAGAGCGGAAGATTTTTATGCGAGTCATGTCCACATCGGGTTTAAAAAAAGCTTTAAATGCTTCCACTCCCGACAATACACAACCATTGGAAGATTTTTTTGCAAATGCGTTTGTAAAGTTAAAAAAACGTTTTTCAAAAATGTATGATGTTAAGGTGAGCAATGACAGTAGTTTCAGTCGTTTGGGTAATTCAAAAAATTTCCAAGAAAATATATTAAAATTTAAAGTTGGAGAGGAAAAAATAAGTGTATCTTTTCTCGAAAATCTTAATGCTATCCATTACTCCGAATGGACTACTTTTCACAAGAATTTAAGATCTGGCAAAGAAATTACGTACCTTTTTGGGGCAGCTAATGCAGGGCCGCTATTTGAAAATGATTTTCCTTTTGTCTCAAGAGCGATGGGAGTTTACTTAGCAAATATCGGAAAGAAAGAATTGAAGGCGGGAGTCTGGGATCAAGATAGCCTAGGTTTAATCGAAGGTATGAACAAATATAACTACAAATTTATGAACTGTCTTGCCCCTAAAAAGTTCATAGAACAAAATACCTCTATTAAATCCCCGATTTCTTGAAAAAATAGGAATTAGGTAATTATATATTTAAAAAGGGTCATATATGGCCCTTTTTATTTGTTTACATTTGCCTCAAAGAAAATACCCTGATTTACGACTTCGTCGTAAAGTTCTTCGTCTTTCTTTAAATCTTCTATAGTGGTTGGGTTAAGATCAATGAAAATATCCAAATCCGTTTCGATTTTGCCGACAATCGGCCAAATAAGTTCACGCTTATATTTATTTTCCACATCAAAAATCGCAACAAGTTCGATATCCTCGTCCCTGTGGTTTTTTCCGTCTGTAAAAATTCCGTACAAATAAAGCCCGTGGAAATCGTCAAAACGTTCACTAAAAGCCTTAATCAGTAATTTTATCGCTTCTTCAACTTGCTTTTGCATAAAATTGATTATACTCCATTTATTTCAAATTGTCAATAACTTTTAACCTATTTATCATTTTTTGTTCGGCGGTCGCAAGGTTCTTCACAGAAACAGTGTTGTTTTTCAGTTCATCTTCGCCCAGAATAACCGCAAAATCAGCCACCTTTGACGCCTTTTCCAACTGCTTTACAAATTTTTTGTTAGTCAAATCAAAATCGGCACTTACACCATGACTCCTCAATTCTTCAACCAATTTAAAAGCTTCAATGGTGGAATTTGAAACCACGTAAGCCCGTAATTTTTTAGGTTCGGCATTTTTTGACAAAGAGTTGACCAAAAAAATTAATCTTTCCATGCCCATTGCCCAGCCTACGGCCGGAGTGTCTTCACCGCCTAAATTTTTTACAAGTGAATCGTATCTTCCGCCTCCGCACACAGCGTTTTGCGACCCCAAGTCGTTTGATTTTATTTCAAAAACAGTTCTGTTATAGTAGTCAAGCCCCCTGACAAGGAGTTTGTTTTCGCTGTATTGTATGTTGAGAACACCCAAATATTTTTTTAACTCATCAAAATGTTTTTGGCAATCTTCGCAAATATAATCGGAAGTTATTACCTTTTGGATTTCTGATTTTCCCAAAATTTTCTTACATTCTTCAACTTTGCAGTCTAAAACTCTAAGCGGATTTTTTTCGTACCTTTGTTGACAATCGGGACACATTTTGTCCAATTCGGGCTTTAAAACTGCCTTAAGGGCGGTTTTAAAGCCCTCCCTGCAAACGGGACAGCCCAGAGAGTTAATTTCCACATCCAAATCATTAAGCCCAAGAGCTTTAAGGTAATTCACCGCAAGCAAAATCATTTCCGCATCAGCGGTCGGCTCTTTTATCCCGAACATTTCCACTCCAACCTGATGAAACTGTCTTTGGCGTCCGGCCTGAGGGCGTTCATACCTAAACATCGGACCTTTGTACCACAGTTTAACGGGAGCAGAGAGTCTGTGCATGCCGTTTTCGATATAGGCTCGAACGACTCCTGCCGTGTTTTCTGGCCGAAGGGTCAGGGAACGCTCGCTTTTTTCAAAAGTGTACATTTCTTTGTTGACGATATCGGTTGTATCGCCCACGCCACGGGCAAAAAGCTCGGTTGCTTCAAAAACAGGTGTTCTGATTTCACTGAACCCTGCTTTGGTAAAAATTTCCAACGCTTTTTCTTCCAAATTCTGCCACTGGCCGGCTTCTTCGGGTAAAATATCCTTAGTCCCTTTTTGTGCTTTGATTATATTCATAAATCAATTATATTAAGCTTGAATACAATTGTCAAATGTTTGTTGAGGAAACGGGGAACAGAACCCTTAAACCTTTCAGCCATTAAGCCCTTAAGCCACATCTCACTTCCCACTTTCCTTAAGCATTCTGTCGATGCAAACGAAAGCTTTTTGGGCAATTTCGGGGTCAACTGTAATTTCATATTGTTCATATTTTAGTGAGTTTAAAATATCTTCCAAATGGTGCCATTTCATGTTTGAACAAACTGCTTTCGGACTCACCAAAATAAATTCTTTGTCTTTCAAATCTCTTTGCAATCTTTCAACCACGCCCATTTCTGTTGCGATAATAAATTGTTTTTTGCCGCTTTTATCGGCAAATTTCATAATTCCAGTTGTGCTTCCGACGTAATCTGCCAACGCCGTAACCGATTGATGGCATTCGGGATGAGCAAGCACGAGGGCTTCGGGATATTTTTTCTTTTGATTGATAATATCTTCAGCTGTTATTCTTAAATGAGTAGGACAATAGCCCGGATAAGTAATCACTTTGACGCCGTGTAATTGGCTTTCAACCCATTTGCCCAAATATGTATCGGGTACAAACAAAACTTCCTTTGCATTAAGCCTTTCAACGATTTTTACAGCATTTGAACTTGTGCAGCAAATATCACATTCGGATTTGACTTCTGCTGTTGAATTTATGTAACAGACGGTAGGAATATTCGGGTGTTTTGACTTGAATTCTCTCAATTGTGCAAGATTTATCATATCAGCCATAAGACAGCCTGCCTCAAGCCTCGGCAGCAAAACTTTTTTACTTGGTGAAAGAATTTTTGCGGTTTCCGCCATAAAATAAACCCCTGCAAATACAATAATATCCGCATCGGTTTTTGCCGCCATCCGGCTTAAGTATAAAGAATCGCCAACAAAATCAGCCACCTCGTCTATTTCTATGTTCTGGTAACTGTGTGCCAAAATTACGGCATTTTTTTCTTTCTTTAGTTTTAATATTTCATTTTTCATTGGCCTTTTTCTCAAATTCATTCATTTAATGTAAAAATTCGTTACAAATGTACCTTAAGCAAAATCTATTGTATAATGAAAGTGGAGTAGTAAACAAGTATTTGAAGTAGATGATAGAAAATTTCTTAACAAAATTAGGTGCAAGCACAAAAATAGCGGTTGGGGTTTCAATATCTCCGAGCGTCGGCTTGGAAATGATTGAAATTGACAGGCTTACCGGTACTGTCAATAAATATTCAAACCGGCCTCTCGAGTACAACCATTCGACAAGGGAAATTGCCAATTACGAACAATTTAAAGAATCATTGGAAGAATTGTTTGAAGAATTGCACATCCCAAAAAGAAGCAACATAATTCTTAATGTACCAAACGTGCATTTTGGAATGATAAATCTTCCGCTTTTATTAACTGACGAAGCGATTACAAATGCCATAATATCAGAAGTAGAGCAATCATATATTTTTAAACGTCAGGAACCTCTTATCAGCTGGGCGGAAGTCTATTCGAACATAAATACGGAAAACAGGACTTTAGCATATACGGCAATTCAAAAAAATGTTTTGGATGAAATCAACATAATCTGCAGTGAAGTCGGCTGTTCTTTGATAGGCGTGGAAAGTTCTTATATATCACTTTTAAGAGCCTTGCATTACTCCGAACTGGCTAAAGAAGAAATGAAAGAAGGCACCCACTGGAACCTGATGATAATAGCACAAAACAGTTATGCTATACTTTCCATGGTTGACAAAAAAATTATAGAGTACTATGAAGAACCTCTGGCTTTAAAGTCTTTCGTTGACGACGAAATTTATAATGCCATAACAACATCCGCCAAACTGACTCTGGCAGGATTGCCGGCAAGCAACCTGCTCATAATTTCCGAAACAGATTTGGTAAGTGCGGAAGTCCTTTCCATGAAATTAGATATTGAATGTTCGGTTAATTTTTTGGAATGCAATAAATATATACAAAACGAACTTCTTCCGGTAAATCTCAACGTTCTTCCGAATATGGCTTTGAAAATAACTCTGGAATCCATTGGTGCGGCGATATATCCTTTTCATGATTTTCCGCTAAAATTGAACATGGTAGGAGATCAGGAAGGTGCTTTTGCTTCTGAATCGGACGATTCAATGTGTCCGAAAATAAATCTGGGAAACCTTGAAATCGCCTTAACTCCTGATTTTGTGAAAAAAACTTCCCTGCTGCTCGGTGGAATAATTATAATTCCAATTGCCGCTCTGGTGTTGCTGCTTAATAACTTTTTAATTCCCAGAGAGCAAGCCAAATTGGCGGGACTTGACGCTAAAATTACGCAGGCGGCAGCCGATATAGCAAAGTATAACAATGCGGGAAAAGATAACACATTTGACCTTAAATCGACTATAGATAAAATACTTTCGCAAAACAAAACAAAGCTCACTTATTACGACACTTTGGGAATAAGTATTCCCAATAAATTATGGGTATCTTACTACATGTCAAACGAAGCCGGAAAAATTGACATAAAAGGTAAGTCCACAAATGTTGAAAGTATCTACACTTTTTATAAAAATATAAAACAATTGGTTAACGACTCTGATATAAGATTATATAAACTGGAAATTGCCTCAAGCTCAATCGACGACGTTGTCGCAAGTACTTCAAGCACCCCAAAAGATTATGATTTTGAAATAACAAATATGACAGAAACAGAGCTGAATCCGCCACCACCGCCTGCGGCAGCCAACGGTGCGGCTCAACCTGCGGCCGCACAACCCGGACAAGCAACTGATGACAAGAAACCGTTATTCCAATTAGGCAAGCCGCTGTTTGGACCAAAAGACAACACTTCGCCAAACCCAAGCGGACAAGCTGCACCTGCGGCACAAGCAAGTGCGGGACAATTACCAAAAAATCTGGAAAAGATAGAAAAATTCTAAGGAGACTCGATGCAAAAATATAAAGAAGCAATTTTATTTGTTATTTTTATAACCATAGGCTTTATTTACGCCCTAGCAAGTCTTCGACCTAGAATTGTCGACATATTTACTGTTGAAAAAGATTTAAGTACAAAATCAATTGAATATGCCGACCTTGAAAGAAAACTTGAAACGCTAAAAGCATCAGAAATAGCCAACATGTCTACCTCCGATCAAACAAAAAACATTTATAAACCGGAAATTCCCGGAATGGATGCCGAATCTTCCTTTACGGTAATTTTTGATGACATTATAGAAATGGCAAAATATAACGGAATTAAGATTTATTCGATTGAATATGTTTACAACCCCGCGGAAGATGAATTTGTTAAAGGGGTCGGTTCTCAGTACAACGTTTGCCAGTTAAACATGCAAATAATCGCCGACTATCCTGATTTGGAAAGCTTTTTAAAAGAAATTTATAAATATCCTTACCTGATAAACATCGACAAGCTTGAATTGGCACCTTATAACAGGAATAAAAAAATCCTGCTGGCAAAATTACAGCTGAAGCTTTATTCATCTAAGTAAAATGCGGCCGAAATCCTACCAATTCAGCCCGAACATTTTAGCTTTGTTTTGTCCGCAGATTAGGCAAAAATCTGTTTCCAGATACATTTTTTTTGAAAAATCCTTGAAATCTCCGCCCATGCGGCCCCTGTGGTCGTTTGCCAAAAAAGGACAAACATAAACGCCCTTTTCGGTGAGTATTCTCCCATTTTTACAGTCAAGATTTTTATTCTTTAGCTCAAATTTTTCGGAAACAGGTTTGTATTTGTTGTAATGTTCGTTTATCTGAAAATTAAAATCATTTGCTTCAAATCCTATTTTTTTACAAATATTGCCAAATTCCTTAATCAGGGTTTTTTCATCTTCCCCATAGTAATTTATAATGCTCAATATAGGGTTAAAATCATATTTGACAAGGCTTTTTATAGCATTAACAGTTTGTCGGTAGGCACCTCTCCCTCTGATATCATCATTTTTTATTTCGTTGTAATGATCAATGCCTAATTTAAAAATTATTTCGTTACCGCTTTCTTCTTCAACTTTTTTCAAAAATCTCGCTTTTTTTTCATTGACAAAGGTTGCGTTTGTGCAAATGCAGACGCTTGCTCTTTTTAAACACAGCCTCAAAATAGAATTAAATTCAGGGTGAGTCATTGGCTCGGCTCCCGTTAAATAAATACATTGAATATTGTCATGTACTGTGTCATGCAAGGTATTCTTGATTTTATCAATCGAAATAAAATCTTTTACGTTTTTTGAAATCGGAAAATCTATGTAACAGTGTTTGCATCTCTGATTACAATTTTTCGCCGTAAGTTCTATAAAGAGATTGTTCAGTTCTTGCAACTCAACAACCGGTGCACTAAATATATTAGCCATAGTAAAATCTCTCCTGACGTATTTAAAAGGAAGTAAATGCCAACTTACATCCTACAAATTAATTCTATGGGTTAAAAAGAGAAAAGTAATTCGACAACAGGGTATAATTAGTGAGTAGTGAAACGTGAGGAAGTGATTAAGTGACTAAGTGCAACAAAAAAATAAGACTCTTTCCTGTTTCCTGTTCCCCGTTCTCCCTTTTCCTGTTATAATAAAACTCATGAAAAAAACTCTTATTATAATTTTTACGATTTTGGCATGCGGGGCGATTTTTTGGCATGCCAAAAAATCGCCCGAAAAATCCACACAACATGAAGTCGTTTTCTGGACGCTTCAAATGAGCGATTTTGCACCGTATATGAACGGAGTTATTAAAGATTTTGAAACTCAGAACCCGAATATTAAGATAAAATGGATTGACGTTCCTTTTTCAGAGGGTGAAAAAAGGACTCTGGCGGCAATTTTGAGCAACAACCCGCCTGATTTAATAAACTTGAACCCCGATTTTTCGGCAATCCTGGCACAAAAAGGGGCGTTGGAGAAAATTGACAAAAACAACGTGAAACAATTTAATAAAGAGATTATGAATTCTCTAAAATATAAAGGCGAGCTGTACGCTATCCCGTGGTATGCGACATCTGCCGTTACTATTTATAACAGGGAATTATACAAAAAATCCGGATTTTCGGCCCCACCGAATACTTACGAAGAATTGGCCGGAGTTTCAAGTATAATAAAGAAAAAAACCGGAGCTTACGCTTTTATGCCCACTATAACTGAAAATGACACCATGCTTAAAATCTTAAATAAGTACGGAATTAATTCTTCGCAAAATATTAATGGCAAAAAATCCGTTGAAATTTTTGATTTTTACAAAAAATTGTATGCCGAAAACTTAATCCCTAAGGAAACAATCACACAGACTCAAAGAGAAGCTTTGGAAAAATATATGTCGGGTCAAATCGTCTTTTTTCAATCGGGAGCAAATTTCTTAAACATGATTAAAGAAAATTCCCCTTCGATTTACAAAAATACGGACGTAGCGGGGCAAATTACGGGTGATTTGGGGCAAAATGATTTTTCGCTGATGAATTTGGTAATTCCGCTAAAAGCACCGCAAAAACAAGACGCTCTCAAATTCGCCCTGTTTTTGACAAACGAGGGAAACCAGCTTAAATTGGCTAAACTTACAAATGTTTTGGCAACGAATAACAAGACACTGGAAAACGATTTTTATACAAAATATGATAAAAACGATTTGATGGCGAAAGCACGTGTTATCAGTGCAAAGCAGCTCAACAAAATTCAGCCTGTTTTAAGACAGAACAAAAGCCAAAAAGAAATTAATCTGTTGATAAACACGGCTGTTCAGGAAATTTTGCTGAACAAATCCGATACACAAAAAATATTGAATGAAGTTTCAAAAAAATGGAACATTCTGACCGATTGAAAAGGAATTGTTAACAATTGTAAATACGATTTTTTGCAGACAGGGAATGAGTTTTAGCCTGTTTTGAAAAAGATTGCCTTATTTACATAGCAAAAAAAAATTTGCGTACTCGTTATAATGTGCATAAAGGTTTAAATTAACAAAAGAAAGGTAGTGTTGATATGGCAATAGGAGCTGTGAACAGCGTAAGCTTCGGAGAAGGCGAACAAAGAAGGAAAAGACATATTATCCCAAAAATGTTGGGAGGTTTTGTTGTTGCGGGCGTGCCTGCTTATTTTCTGGCAAAAGAACCCGTTAATGCGAAACAAGTCCTCAAAATGAGCGATGATACTTTCGAAAAAACATTCCAAAACGTTCCCGATGGCAAGAAGGAAATGGTTGAAGATCTCTCTTGCATTAGGGCGAACGTAAAAAAAACCAATGTGGAAGGTGCAATAGAAAAAAGAATAGAAGACCTAATGGGTAAAGGGGAAAAAATTTCAGTAGTTGATTTTTTAGAAAATATTGGGTTTGAATCAAAAGAAGCTTTGGACAAGGCAATTAATGAAGCACCTGCCAAAACGAAGAAACTGACCGAAAAATTAAAATTGGCAGAAGAAACATTCAAGAACGCAGAAACCGAAGCGGGCAAAAAAGTAGCGGGTAGAGATTTAGAAAAGGCTCAAAGCAGATTAAGCCGTCATCTTGATGAAATTGACGCTTTGAAGATTAGTAAAACCGTCATAGATTCAGCAAAGGAAGGCCAAATTAGCAGAGAAGCCATTAAAGCGAAATACTTAAAATATGTCGATTCTTATGCAAAAGATTTGGCAAAAAAAGGTTTGGAAGCCCTTGAAGAGGACATTCCAAAAGTAAAATCATTCAAAAAAGCAGGGATTTACGGACTGATTGGTGCGGGCGTGGTTGGAGTTCTTGCATTAATATTCCGCGGAAAAAATAAAGCCGAAGCACCGGTAAAATAGATTATTAGGATGCGGAATTATTCCAAAAAACGACTCACGTCATGCTGAACTTGTTTCAGCATCGCATGGTCGTTCGTTTTTGCGACCCTGCCTCTTGTTTTCTTTGCGAGGAACGAGCTTAGAAAACAGTGTCGGGAAGATAGATTTTGTTTACAAAATCATCTCCGCGGAAACGAGTTCAGGATGACGTATATTGATTGCAACTTGGTTTTATTAATGTAACAAAAATGTGCCAAAATCTTTTGTTTGTGCTATAATTGAGTAGTGAATAGTAAATAGTAAATAGTAAGTGGGAGTTTCTATTCACTATTTCCTATTTTCTATTTACTCGATTTTGGGGAGAAAAAATGGCAACAGAAGCAAATCAAGGGATAGAACAAGGTTATGATGCAAGTAACATTAGGGTTTTGGAAGGATTAGAGGCGGTAAGATTACGCCCGGGGATGTATATAGGTTCGACCTCTCAAAGAGGCTTGCACCACTGTATATATGAAATCGTAGACAACTCAATCGATGAATCTTTGGCTGGGTATTGCAGCGAAATAAAAGTTACGGTCCATCTCGACCACAGCGTAACGGTTGAGGACGACGGACGTGGGATTCCGGTTGATATTAAGCCCGAGAGCGGCAAATCGGCATTGGAAATCGTTCATACAATTCTTCATGCCGGCGGAAAATTCGGTGACGGCGGATACAAAGTATCAGGCGGACTTCACGGGGTTGGAGCATCAGTCGTAAACGCACTTTCTGAAAAAATGATTGTTGAAGTTTCAAGAGACGGATTTGTTTGGCGTCAGGAATATCTGAGGGGCGAACCTTCTACTTCTGTTGAAAAAATTAAGGAAACCGACAAAACAGGTACAAAAACAACTTTCTGGCCTGACCCTGAAATTTTTACGGAAACCACCGAAATGGACAAAGAAGTTATCACAAACAGGCTTCGTGAAATGGCGTTTTTAAACAAAGGGCTGAAAATTGTTTTTATCGACGGAAAAACTCTGGAAGAAGAAACTTTCCACTATGAAGGCGGAATCGCAAGCTATGTGGAGTTTTTGAACAAAAACAAAACGCTTTTGCTTGAAGCTCCTATTTATATGGAAAAATTTGTAGCCGGCACCACCGTTGAAGTCGCAATGCAATACACAGACGCCTACAACGAAAGCGTCCTGTCTTTTGCAAACAACATAAATACCCACAACGGCGGAACTCATTTAACAGGGTTCAGAAATGGTATTACACGTGTTTTAAACGATTATGCAAGAAAAAATAATATTCTCAAGGAGTCTGAGCAAAATCTCACAGGCGAAGACGTCAGGGAAGGTTTGACCGCAATTATCAGTGTAAAGCTAGAAAACCCCGAGTTTGAAGGCCAAACAAAAGAAAAGCTCGGAAATCAGGAAGTTATGGGAATCGTTCAAGACGTTGTCAGAGATAAGCTTCAGGAATGGCTTGAATTTAATCCTAAGATAGCAAAAACCATTATCGAAAAGACTCTTCAGGCACAGCGTGCAAGAGAAGCAGCCAGAAAAGCAAGAGAATTAACAAGGAGAAAATCCGTTCTGGAAAATTCAACTCTGCCCGGCAAGCTTGCGGACTGTTCAAACAGAGAGCCTGAAAAATGCGAAATTTACATCGTTGAGGGAGATTCTGCGGGCGGTTCTGCAAAACAAGGCAGAAACAGGATGTTTCAGGCGATTTTGCCTTTGAGAGGAAAAATTCTTAACGTCGAAAGAGCGAGGTTGGACAGGATTTACGGCAATGCGGAAATTCAAAACATGGTTCAAGCGTTTGGGATTAACATAAGCAGAAATGAAGAAGAAGTCGAACTGGAAAAACTAAGATATCACAAAATTATCATCATGACAGATGCGGACGTCGACGGTGCACACATCAGAACGCTTCTTTTGACGTTCTTCTTCAGGTATATGAAACCTTTGATTGATAACGGATTTATTTATGTTGCCCAACCTCCGCTATTCAAAGTAACAATCGGTAAAACATCCGAATATCTCTACGATGAAAGAGCATTGGAAAAATTGCTCAGTGAACGTGGTGTTAAGGGTCTTTGCCTTTGCGACAAAACAAAAACAAAAGTTTGTTCGGATGATGCGTTTATTCAATTAATGGCAAACATGTCAATTTATTATCATTCTTACAACAATCCGATTTTAAACGCTATTCCAGCTGTCGTATTGCGGGGGCTGGCACGTTCGGAAATTGAAGCTGAGGATTTTGAAAATCAGGATAAAATGACTGAAATTGTCGATTATTTAAACAAATATCTGAAAGACCATGCCCAAAATTATAATATTCAGGAAGCCGAAAAATACTCGGTTGAATTGAAATATAATCCTGAAAACGCCAAATATAATATCAAACTTGACTTAGGAGAGGAATTGGAGCCTGCATCAATAACTTCCAATATAATAAAAAGTTCGGAATACAAGAAGTTAAAAACGGCTTATCCATTGATTAGAAATTTCCTAATCGAAGAAGAAGAAAAGCTGATTTTGGAAACCGATTCAGAACAAATCGAAATCAATTCGTTTGCCGATTTGCAAAGAATAGTTGAGGAAAGAGGACAAAAAGGACTGCAACTCCAACGTTTCAAAGGTCTTGGCGAAATGATGCCTCAACAATTGTGGGAAACAACTATGGATCCTCAGACAAGAATACTAAAGAAAGTAGACCTTGACGATGCAATTCTTGCCGATCAATTATTTGACATCCTTATGGGCGAAAGAGTTGAACCCCGCAGAGATTTTATCGAAGCAAACGCAGTTTATGCAACAAATATTGATACGTAATAAGCAAATAGAAAATAGGAAATAGTGAATAGAGAAGAGGCTTAATTTGACTCATAAAAACTTAGAAATATGGAAAGAATCAATAAAACTGGTTACTGAAATTTATAAAATTACGCAATCATTTCCTAAGGAAGAGCTTTATGGACTGGTTAGCCAAATAAGACGAAGTGCTGTTTCGATTCCTTCAAATATTTCTGAAGGTTGTGCTAGACAAACGGCAAAAGAAACAGCACAATTTTTGTATATTGCCCTTGGCTCTGTTGCTGAATTAGAAACTCAGTTAATAATTTCAAGAGAATTGAATTATACAAAAAATCTAGATGAAATATTTGACAAGATTAATTTAGTAAAAAAATTAATTGTTGGATTTATAAAATTTTATAACTCTAAAAAATAGAATTCTATTTGCTATTTGCTATTAACTATTTGCTAAATAAACTAAACAAAGAGAGGAACAAAAAATGACGAAAAAAGAATTGGTATTTTTAGGACCCCCGGCCAGCGGAAAAGGCACACAAACGAGCAAATTGGCAACATATTTAAATTTTCCCCACGTAGATACAGGTTCATTGTTGAGGAAAGCATTGGCTGATAAAACCCCTGACGGGCTTGTGGCCAAATCATATATCGAAAAGGGGCAATTGGTTCCGGTTGAAATCGTAGCTTCAATCATCAAAACAAGATTGAAAGATGCAGATTGTGCAGACGGATTTATCCTTGACGGCTTCCCGAGAAGCACAGAACAAGCTGAAATACTTGAAGCAATGCTAAAAGAAATTGACGCCGGTAAAGAAGTCGGATTTAAAGTGATTTATTTTGACATTGACCAGCAATTACTTTTGGACAGAATAATTTATCGCCGTTCTTGCTCAAAATGCGGCAAAATTTATAACTTGTTGTCGCTAAAACCTCAGACTGAAGGCGTTTGCGACGATTGCGGTGCCGAATTAATTCAAAGAAAAGACGACACCGAAGAAATCGCCAAATCAAGATTTGAAACTTATTTTAGCGAAACAGCTCCGCTAATTGATTTTTACGAGAAAAAAGGGACTTTAGTAAAAATTGATGCAAATGGAAACATTGATGAAATTTGGGGCAGACTTTTGAAAGTTATCGGTTAATATTATCAACTTTTAATAAAAAACGAGTAGGGCGGGATTTCAATTTTGAAATCCCGCCCTACTTTATAGTTTAATTTTTTATAGCTAGCAATTCCGCTATATTATTTCTTTCTTCTTCAAGTGTTTTTTCAAATTCCAATATTTTCTTCTGCATTTTTGGAGTTAAGTCAACAGCTTTATCTACAAACTCGTTAAATACCTTTATTAATATATTACGTGAAGAATCGCAAGCCTTATCGGACATATTAAGTGAATAACTATTATTACTATTTATCGACCTATAACGGCTCTCCCAATCTTGGCAGTGATTCAGAAGTGCTACATCAAAAAGTTTTGATTCGTTCTCACTTAAAAATATTTCTTTTCCTCTACCATTGTCCTCAAATCCCATTTTTTTGTAAAAATTCATGAATCCAACCTCACTAAATAGGGGTTTTTCTGGAACTATATATTGTTTAAGAGCTATAGCGAAAACTTTATCACTTAAACGATAAATAGGCTTTTTGTCTGCAGATCTTCCAAAAATTGTTTCAAATGCCTTTTCGACTTCCCTTACCTGCTTTTCGTCGACTCTAAACGATCCAAAATGCATGTTTTGATTAAAATTTTGTGAATTAATTCTTTGAATTTGCATTTTAAATTCCTTTCTTTTTCTAACATGTGCTATAAACCTTCTAAAAATATTTTTTGCTAGTGAGTTTGCGGAAAAATTAGCAAAAATCGCCGTAACTCACTAATATCTCGAAAAAATTCATATTTACATTTCTTAACGCTTGACTTTTAGTCGCCTTTGGCCTACAATGAATTATATGAAACAAGTTGAAATTTTTGAATTAAATAATGGAAAATATTTTCTGAAAATTTGGAAAGGGAAAAAAGATGGAAAGAAAATATAAAAACTCCATAAGCTTAGATGAATTTATGACTGACATTCTGCAAGACGAAAAACTTGCAAGAGAATACCTTAATCAAAGCTTTATTGAATACATCAATGACGGCGATTTTAGTATGTTTTTCAAAGCACTTGAACGCGTTGTCAAGGCGAGAATGTCTATCAGAGAATTTGCAAAGCAGGCCGAGTTGGACAGAGCCAATCTTTATGCTATATTTAATGGTAAGAAAAAACCTCAATTTCGCACAGTTCTTAAAATTTTAAACAAATTGGGGTATACTTTAAGAGTAGCGTAAGAACAGGAAAGGAAAAGGAAAAAGGGGAAATAGGAAATAGGAAATAGGAAATAGGAAACTGAAAGCTAAGCTGCCAAACTTCTAAAAGCCCTCCATACCTCCAATTTATCAACTGATAACCTTATAGCCCTATCACCTTATAGACCAAAATATGATAACCAGAAAATCAAAAGAAGAAATAAAAAGAATCCGGCATGCCGGATACATCGTAGCCCTGGTTCATCAGGAGATGAAACGCATAATAGAGCCGGGCGTTAACACAAAATACCTTGACGATGTCGCATTTGATATAATCAAGAAGAACAAAGCCGTGCCGACATTTTTAGGCTACAACGGATTTCCCGCTTCAATTTGTGCTTCTCTTAACGAACAGGTCGTCCACGGGTTTCCGTCAGAAAGTGTCGTCCTCAAAGAAGGCGACATAATAAGCATTGACATAGGTGCAACTTACGGAGGCATGGTCGGCGACAGTGCATGGACTTATGCTGTGGGTGAAATATCGGATGAGAAAAAAAGATTGCTTAAAACAACCGAGGAATCACTCTTTGCAGGAATTGCCCGGATGCTCCACGGAAACACCTTAGACATGGTGGGCGGTGCGATAGAAGATGTGGCAAATCGTGAAAAATTAGGAATAGTAAGACAATACGGCGGACACGGAGTTGGGCATGTGATGCATGAGGAACCTTTTGTGTCGAATTACAGAACAGGGAACAAAACCGTATTAAAGTCAGGGATGACGATAGCAATAGAACCGATGCTTAATCTTGGCTGTGATGAGGTTGAAGTTCTGGCGGACAAATGGACAGTTCGGACTCTTGACAAACAGCCTTCTGCTCACTTCGAACACTCTATTTTGGTAACTGATGGTGAGCCTGTGATACTTACAACTTTACTTTAAGTACAAAAATTTTAGGATGGATAAATGGAAAATTATTTTATAGGATTAATGCTTTCTTCGGGGGCAAACACGGAGTCGGGTGTAGCTGTTCTGGACAAAAACAATGAGATAATCTTGCTTGACAAATTATTTTCTATGCAGGATGTCCAGCATTTTTTTGAGAATTTTTCTTCTTTGAAAGACTCTCAAGTATGTATTTCTTTGCCATGGGACAATTCAATGTTGAACGGCAAATGGCGTATTTTGTCAAAACCTTATCAGCTTGTGGCTTCAAACGAAAATTTTCAAAACACCGATAATTGGACTCAAAGATTTTCCAATCGGGGTTCTGAGTATTTTAATTCTCTTGCGGAAAATGGCATTAAGGTCTGCCGTTTTGAATTATATTTGACAAGACAGGCACTAAAATTGAATTCATGCTTCAAAGAGCGTTCGCCGGCAGATTGCAAGGCTCTCCAAAATGCCCTGAGAATTAAGTATGGATTTAATTCACTTCCGTCAAATATGATGCCCATGGCACACTTAGAAGCACTCGTGGGTGCAGTTTTGGCTAAAAACATCAGCGAAGGCATTAAAAAAGACGAAAAACCCCTGTTTGAATTCAACGGGATTCCGGTGATTAGAGGTTGAACACAAATTCCTAAACTCCTAACTAATGTTCCCTCTTTACTTTTTGGGAAAAAGGATTAAAATATATAATATGAAAAAGATTTTTAGTTTTTTAATATTTTTGTTTTTAATTCTTGCACTTCCTGTTTTTGCTGATAATCTGGGCGGCACCGGCGGAGTGGAAGATTTACTGGATTCCGCCCCAAGCGTTGAAAACGCCTTTGTCGGACAAAAAAAAATTACCGATGAGGAGTTTCAAAAAACGTTAAATCAAGTAAAAGCAAAACAAAAAAAAGGAAAAAAACCTAAAGCCTTCAAGGGAAGAAATTTTAACGAAGAAAATAATGGCGGGTATCTGGGTGAAACTGCGGAAAGAAATCTTCTTTTGGAAGTTCCGGTTTCTTTAACAAATGGTGATGGGGCGGAAATTCCCATCGGGCATTACAAAATCGTAGGCAAAAAAGTAGGCGGCAATCCTTTTTTGGATTTTTACCAATCATCCACACTGATAGCAAGGGTTCCCGCAATTGAAACCAACAACGATTTCGACGAAATGGCCATTAATTTTGTAAAATTGCTCCCCTATGATGAAAAAAGAATTAAAGTAATCTACGGCTCCATGGATTTTAACGCTTATACTTTTATAAAAATCAAAAAAGAAATTTCGGATATGAATTGACAATGTATTGACAAAGTATTGAATATATGTTAACATGCAGTAATGGATAATTAAATAAGATATTATGAAATTCACGCCTTAACCGGCTTAAGTTTTAAATTCAAACTGGATAAAAATCCAATTAATAATGAATTTGAGCCTCACATCTGGCACAGAGATCGAGTCAATCCTGAAGAAGTCATATTGGCATATTTAAACAAAACTGAAAATAGATGGAATATAAAACATAAACGGTATGAATGTTATTCAAAGGAAAATGATATTTATATTTACTATATGTATTTATCAAAGGACGAAAAAAATGTCATGGTAATAACTGCTTTCAAATCATAAGGAGCAATAATAATGAAAAAATATACACTTGAAGAAATTAAATCTCTAATAACTTCCGTTGAACGGGTTAAAGACAATGCCGTTTTTAAGGACAATTTCGGTAACGTCCATGATATTGATGAAGTCATTGAGCAAGCAGAAAAGGATGTTGAAATATTTAAAAACAAATTGAACGTAAATTTTCGCTGGAGTGAGTTTGAGATAAAACGGGCGAAAAAAATTGCCGCAAAATTAGGCATGCCCTACCAAACATACATAAAATCGGCATTAAAACAGACGATGGACAAAGATGAAAAGAATTTCGGATAATTTTGCAAATTAATACCGATTCGTACAGGTTAAAATTCTCTTTTTTTATGTTAATTTATTAAACATGAAGAAAATTTTGTATCTTGCATTAATAATAATTTTTGTTTTGTTTGCGGGTAAATCTTGTATTAACAAAGATGTTCCGGAAATTGTTGAAGTAAAAAATAATTTGGGCGGAAATTCAACAAGAGTTGAATTTCCGCCTACAGCAAAAACTGTTACGATAAACGGGGTTGATTATCTTCAAAGTCAGGCTCCCGTCGGGAATTTCGGCGGCGTTTTGGTTTCTTCAACAATCGGCGAGGGTCCAAAAACCTTTAACCCTTTTAACACGAAAGACGCAACATCTGCGACGATGACGGGAATGATGTTTGACGGGCTTGTTTCAACCAAACCCGACACCGGCGAAGTTATTCCGAGGCTTGCCAAATCTTTCGAAATTTCACCAGACGGAAAAATTTACACAATTAAATTAAGACATGGAATAAAATGGTCTGACGGCAAGCCAATAACAGCGGATGACGTTATTTTCAGCTGGAACAAAATTCTTCTGGCAGGGCTTGGGAACACCTCCACCAGAGATTCGGTTGTAATCGACGGCCAACTACCAAAAGTAGAAAAAATAGACGATTATACGGTGAAATTCACCACAATCAAACCTTTTGCTCCATTTTTGAGAACTTTGTCCGCCCCCATAGCACCTAAACACATTTTTGAACCGATTGTCAAAAAGGGACCAAAATACTTTGACTCTTTTTGGTCAACAACCGCAAGGCCTGAAAACTTTGTTATAAGCGGTCCTTTTAAATTAAAAGAATATTCAGCTGCCCAGAGAATTGTGTTTGAAAGAAATCCAAATTACTATGAAATAAATTTGAAGGGTGAAAAACTTCCCTATCTTGACAAGGTGATTTACTTAATCGTCGGGGATTTGAACAACGAAATCCTGAAATTTGAAGCACGGGAACTTGATATAATCTCACTTAGAGGTTCAAATGTCGGAAGATATAAGAAAAAAGAAGCAAAATCAGATTTTGTGATTTACAATATCGGCCCGGACACGGGTACCATGTTCGTTATAGTTAATATGAACAAAAGGAAAAATGAGCAGGGAAAATACTACGTAGACCCCAAAAAACAGGTTTGGTTTAATGATAAAAATTTTAGATATGCAATAGATTGGGCAATCGACAGAAAAAACATGGTGAACAATATCGCAAACGGCCTTGCTTCTCCGCTTTTCACCGCAGAAAGCCTCAACTCGATTTACCTTAACAAAAAACTTGCTCAGGGACACCCGAAAAATATAAATGAGGCTAAAAAATACCTGAAAAAATCCGGATTTTATTGGAAAAAGGGAGTTTTATACGATAAATTCAACAATCGGGTAGAATTTGACCTTTATACAAATGCCGGAAACACAGAGCGTGAAGCAATCGGCGTCATGGTCAAGCAGGACTTGGAAGACTTGGGAATGAAGGTTAATTTCAAACCGATAGAATTCAACACCCTCGTGAACAAGATGGTGAACACACTTGACTGGGATTTGGTAATAATGGGACTTACCGGAACTCCTCTTGAGCCTCATGACGGAAAAAATGTTTGGTATTCAACGGGTTCCCTGCACCTTTTCAACCAGCGTCAGAGTAAAGATGGCGGGATTAAGCCGGACGACAGATTTCCGTGGGAAGTAAAACTTGATAAAATAATAGACGAAGCATCGTTAAAAATTACGTTTAAAGACAGAAAAAAGCTCTATGACGAATATCAGCAGGTAATTTATGACGAAAAACCCATAATTTACCTTTATTCCCCGATTAGAGTGGTTGCCGTCCGCAAAAAATTCGGCAATATCTACCCGTCGCCGCTTGCCGGAGTGGCATATAATTTGGATGAAATTTATATTAAAGGAAACGGGAAACAGGAAACAGGAAACAGATAATGCAAATGCTCATCTACATACTAAAGAGAATACTTCAAACGATACCATTATTAATTTTGGTATCATTGATAAGTTTTTTTATAATCAGATTAAGCCCCGTAGATCCCCTCGCAGAACTGAAACTTAACCCCTCAATTTCAAAAGAAACTCTCCAAAAAGAAACCGAAAGGCTGGGGCTTGACAAACCTATTTACGTTCAGTATTTTCTTTGGGCAAAAGCTTTTGTCAAGGGGGATTTGGGCATCTGCTCCACAGGCGAAAGTGTCGCCGGCAAATTAAAAGAAAGAATTCCAAACACTTTGCTTTTGACCACTCTGGTAATATTTTTGACATGGATTGTCGGAATACCTCTGGGAATTTTGGCGGCGATAAGGTGGAAAACGCCGCTTGACAGGATACTAACGGTGCTAACCAGTATCGGAATGGCCATTCCGTCTTTCTTCTTTGCAATTTTGCTGCTGATTTTTGCGGTAAAAACAGGTTGGTTTCCCGTCGGGGGACTCACAAGCTACAATTTTAACGATATGAATTTTTCTTCCAAAATTTGGGACATTACGCATCACTTGATTTTGCCGACAACGGTTTTATTCACGATTTCTCTTGCAGGATTGCAGCGTCAAATGAGAGCAAATTTGCTCGACGTGCTTGACAGCGATTATGTAAGATTCGCCCGTGCAAAAGGTTTGAGTGAATTTAAGGTTCTTTACAAACACGCTTTGAGGAACGCAATCAACCCGATGATAACGCTCTTGGGTTTTGAATTTGCTTCACTTTTAAGCGGTGCGGCGTTGACTGAATACGTGTTCCAGTATCCGGGACTTGGCCGATTAATACTGGAAGCAGTCCTAAAATCAGATATTAATCTCGTTATGGCTTCTTTGATGACGGGAGCTATTATGCTGATTTTGGGCAACCTGATTGCAGATATTCTGCTGATATTTACCGACCCGAGAATAAGGGTGAAAGGGTGAGAGGTTAGACGTGAAAAGTGATAAGGGTGCAATATCCCAAGAAATAGGTGTTTTTAGGCAACTAGCATGCGATAAATTCGCACTAATCGCCCTTGTTGTGCTGTTCATAATTTATTTCTCACTGCTTTTTGCAGATTTTATCGCACCTTATTCCAAAGACTTTTCTGACAGAAACATGTCCTACGCCCCGCCTTCAAAGATTTTTACAATCAATGAACATGGGAAACTCTCATTGCCTTATACTTACAGCTACAAACGAGAATTTGACCCCGAAGCAATGCAGGTTGACTACAAAATCGACCGAAGCCAAAAATATTTTCTTAAATTATTTCCGAGAGGCGAAAAATACAAGTTTTTGGGTTTAATCCCATGCTCAAGACATTTAATCGGAGTCGCACCTCAAGGGAGATTATATCTTTTAGGCACGGATATAAACGGCCGGGATGTTTTTTCCAGAATACTTTTTGGCGGAAGAATTTCAATGACTATAGGGTTTTTGGCACTGTTTGTACTTTTTCCGATTGGGCTTTTGTACGGCGGAATTTCAGGTTATTTCGGCGGGAAAGTCGACACGCTGATGATGAGATTTGCAGAGGCTGTAATGTCAATTCCGAGCTTTTATCTTTTGATAATTTTAGCGGCAATTTTGCCTTCTAATATGACCAGCATTCAAAGATTTATGCTAATCGTCGTAATTTTGGCACTAATCGGCTGGGCCGGATTTGCAAGGGTCGTAAGAGGCATGGTGCTGTCCATAAAAACACAGGAATTTGTTCAGGCCGCACAGTCAATCGGAGCCTCAAAGTTGAGAATTATCATAAAACATATTCTGCCTCAAACCACAAGTTATGTTATTGTGGCCATGACTCTCAGCGTCCCGTCTTACATCTTAGCCGAATCAGGACTAAGCTTTTTGGGATTGGGTATTCAACAGCCCGACGCAAGTTGGGGGAATATGCTGAAGGAGGCTCAAGAATATATAAATATTCTGTATCGGCCATGGCTTCTGACTCCGGGGTTTCTAATTTTCATTGCGGTGTTGTCATTTAACCTAATCGGCGACACGATACGTGACGTCCTCGACCCCAAAAGCAGAGTGAGAGGAAGTTGAACGGGTTGAAGGGCTTTTTACGAAGTGATTAAGTGACTGGGTGATTAAGTGATTAAGTGCAACAAAAAAAATTAAAACTTTCCCTTTCCCGTTTCCCTTTCCCTTAATAAAATGTAAACAATTTGCTTTTTTCTTGAAAATAACCTATAATAAT
>Ga0172381_10000203_pt1 | contig 73418 bp, 52 predicted proteins | sample Leawel6488metaG_FD_119754 | JGI IMG/M metagenome (GOLD analysis project Ga0172381, IMG submission 119754) | Leachate microbial communities from a municipal landfill in Southern Ontario, Canada - Leachate well 64-88 metaG | ecosystem: Engineered > Solid waste > Landfill > Unclassified | place... | reverse complement strand
TCCGATCGCCATCGGACTCATTGTAATGATGTACCCGCCGCTTGCAAAAGTCAAGTATGAAGAGCTGGGTGACGTTTTCAAAAACACGAAGATCCTCGGATTGTCGCTCGTTCAAAACTGGGTAATCGGCCCTGTGTTAATGTTCTTACTGGCCATTATATTCCTGCAATTCAACATTGATTATATGTATGGATTGATCCTGATTGGCCTGGCAAGATGTATCGCAATGGTTATCGTATGGAATGAACTGGCCAAAGGAGATACCGAATATTGTGCCGGATTGGTTGCCTTCAATTCCATTTTTCAGGTACTTCTTTTCTCGGTTTATGCCTATTTGTTTATTGCTGTATTTCCGGCCTGGTTCGGATTACCGACAAACCATGCTGTTGAAAGCATTACCATCGGGCAGATTGCAAAAAGCGTATTCATCTATCTCGGGATTCCTTTTATTGCAGGTTTCCTTACACGCTTTATCCTGATCCGGGTCAAAAACAAAGCGTGGTATCATACGAAATTTATTCCAATAATCAGTCCGCTTACTCTGATCGCTCTCCTTTTCACAATACTGGTAATGTTTTCATTGAAAGGTGAATATATTGTAAAAATTCCGTTGGATGTAATCCGCATTGCCATCCCGCTTGGGATCTATTTTGTGATTATGTTTCTGGTTTCATTTTACCTTAGCAAAAAAGTTGGCGCAAACTACGAACAATCAGCCACGCTCTCGTTCACAGCAGCAAGTAACAACTTTGAACTTGCCATAGCCGTAGCAATAGCTGTATTCGGAATCAATTCAGGAGAGGCATTTGCTGCGGTTATCGGGCCTTTGGTTGAGGTTCCGGTAATGATCGCATTGGTGAATGTTGCCTTCCGGATCAAAAAACGGTACTTTTTACTACCATAGCATCATTTTATCCTACCTTTGTTTATCAATATTTACTAAGACAAGATTTTTTTCACAGTCTGATGATGAAAAAGAGATGACGTTTTAGGAGTTGTAACCTTTTTAATAGGAACCCGTCTAAACTTTCAATATTTCAAAACCGAAAAAATCATGGAATCAAAGCGTTTATACAGAAGTAATACTGATAAAAAAATAGCCGGAGTGGCTGGCGGACTTGGGGAGTATTTTTCCTTGGATCCTTTGCTCTTCCGGTTGATTTTTGTTATTCTCTTACTTGCAGGGGGCGGCGGTTTGCTGATTTACATTGTCCTTTGGATAATCACCCCGGAAAAGCCATTTGAACAACCTGCCAATATTAATTTTGCAGCTGATGAACCAATTTCCGAATCCGGGCAATCATCATCCGAAGAAGGAGCACCATTCACCCCGGATCCTGCTGATCCCATCATTAACAAACCTCCACAAACCACCAAACGGAAAAAGGGAAGCTTGATCGGCGGGTTGGTATTGATTACTTTGGGAGCTCTTTTCCTGGCTGATGAACTGATCCCGACAATTAATTTCGGTGACTTGTGGCCATTGATTCTTGTGGCCATCGGAGTTGGATTATTGATCAACGCGATCTCCTGTAAAAATAAACCTGAATAATAAGAATTGCTTAAACAATATAGCTATGAAATACCGTCATGTTTTTTGGGCATTTATCCTGATTGCTATCGGGATTTTATTTATCCTGAATAATTTTGGAATATTCGAATTTGGCTGGCGTGCCCTCTGGAGTCTCTGGCCTTTGATCCTCATTCTTTGGGGTATTTCCATCCTGCCTATCAAAGACGGGATCAAAATCATAGCGCTGGTATCTGTTTTAGCGCTAACCGTCATTTTTTTCAATCGGATCTCTGAAAGATCGACCTGGTGGCGCTTTGATAATTTTCATAATTTTTCAGACCGAGACTGGGATGATGAAGATAATGAAAACGATACTACTTACAACTATAAGGATCAGGATCTTTCGGTACCCTATGATTCCCTTTCCAAGCGGGGTTCATTACTATTGGATGCAGCTGCCGGAAATTTCACGATAGCTGGGGTTACTTCGGATTTTCTCTCATTCAGTAAGAGTGGTTATGTCGGGAACTACTCCCTGACTACAGGAGAGGAAAACGGGCGAAAAAAAATCTCCCTATCTCTTGAAAAGACACAGATCCGGCATAATGGTAATGAAAATAAAGTAAATATTAAGCTGAGTGAAAAACCCTCTTGGAACCTTAATCTGAAAATCGGAGCCGCAGAAATCGATATGGATTTACGCGATTATAAAATCGATACGACCAACGTAGATGCCGGGGCCTCCTCCATCAATATTAAAATCGGGAATAAAAATCCTGTCACGGTAATGATCTTTAATGCCGGAGCTTCCTCTATCACTATTGATATACCTAAGGAATCGGGATGTCAGATCAAGTCAGAGTCCTTTTTAATCAGCAAAGAATTTGATGGATTCACAAAAAAAGGAGATGGAATTTATCAAACTGCCAACTTTCTCCGTGGAAAAAACAAAATCTATCTGACTGTCAAAACCGCGATCTCAAAAATTGAGATCAACCGGTACTAATTACCCATCGAGAAATTCTTTCACCAGTGTAAAAAATTCCCCGGGAGCATCTGCATGAACCCAGTGTGAAACATTCACAATGGTTCGAACGGTGGCCCCGGGGAATTTTGTTATTATTTCAGGCACATCTTCATCTAAGATATAATTCGAGTTCCCACCCCGGATAAATAAAACCGGCCCCGGATAGAACCCAGTCGGAGTGTCCACATCAAAAATTGAAAGCAGATTTTCATTGATGGCCTTCAGGTTAAATCGCCAATCAAGCATATTCCGATCACGCCAATAGACATTTTTTAAAAGAAACTGCCTAAGTTTCAAACTGCTTATCGATCGGGCCAACTGTTTATCAACATCCGACCGTTGTTTAGCCTTGGAAAAATCCACTTGTCCCATGGCATCAATAAGTTGCAGATGTTCCATGCTGGCTAAGGATTTCCGTAAACCAATATCAACAACAACAAGTTTTTTTACCCGGTCGGGATGGTTCAACGAGAAAAACATCCCGATTTTTCCTCCAAGTGAATGCCCGATAATATAAACCTCCTCCAATCCAAGGGTATCGATTAATTCCATCACATCATCCTCCAGAGAAGCTAAATTGAACATGTCGCTGTGCGGAGATTGGCCATGGTTGCGAAGATCCGGTACAAATACCGAATAACTTGCGCCCAGTTGCCGTGCGAAGGTCACCCAGTTGTCGGAAACGCCCAATAATCCATGTAAGAGAACAACCGATTCGCCATTTCCAAACTGGCGATAAAACAATTTCATTTCAGGTAGTTTATTAACACAATTTTGTTGAAAAAAAATTGATTTGGTTCGTCAAAAATACGTAAAATTGTCACCTATTTGCAACGTGAATTTTTATTCAAAACGAATGGAAAAGTTATTAATTTAACATGCTTATTATAAATCACATAGATAAATTATTAAAATAATTTCTAAACCTCGAACCTTCCAAATAGACAATAAATAAAATGGAAAAAGCTCCAAACGAAAAATTGAGCATCTCTCATCCAGAAATATCCTCAGAAGACGAAGAACCTCCAAGTAAAACCAATTTTATTGATGAAGCATCTTTTTTAGATGAGTATTTAAAATCACGAAGTGATCGTGATAAAAATACTATCAGCGAACGCTCCCTTAATTTTTTACAAACTTTTTTCCCTGAATCAACTGTTAAAGATTGGAATAATTGGCACTGGCAGATTAAAAACAGTGCCCGTTCAATAGAGCAGTTGGCCAGATATCTTCATCTTTCGGATAATGAAGTTAAACCCGACGGCCCCAACAGTCAGTCACTGCCTTTACGCATCTCTCCTTATTATATTAGTCTGTTGGATCGTGAAAACCCGGAACATCCTTTACGTAAAAGCGTCGTTCCGGTATTCGATGAGTTTCTGGTCCACCCCGGGGAATCTGCCGACCCTTTGTCGGAAGAGAATGACAGTCCTGTCCCAAACATTGTACACCGGTATCCCGACCGGGTATTATTCCTGGTAACCGGTTTTTGTTCTACCTATTGCCGGTATTGTACACGTACACGCATGGTCGCCAAGAACAAATGTCATATTGGACTAAAAGCATGGGAACCGGGATTACAATATATTGAGCAGCACCATGAGGTACGCGATGTTTTAATTTCAGGAGGCGACCCTCTTACCATGCCTGACCTTCATATTGAATATTTGCTTTCCCGGTTACGCAATATCCCTCACGTCGAGATCATAAGGATTGGAACAAAAGTTCCGGTTGTATTACCCCAGCGGATCACCCGGCCTTTGGTGAACATGTTGAAAAAATATCATCCGCTATACCTGAGCATTCACTTTACTCATGCTGACGAAATCACTCCCGAAGTGAAAGAAGCTTGTGAAAAGTTGGCCAACGCCGGAATCCCAATGGGAAGTCAGACCGTTTTACTTAAAGGTATCAACGATAGTGTACCGGTGATGAAAAACCTGATGCATGCTTTATTGAAAGTCAGGGTTCGTCCATACTACCTCTATCAGTGTGATCCTGTTGTTGGATCGGGTCATTTCCGAACCACAATTGAAAAAGGGCTTGAAATAATGCGTGGATTACGGGGTTATACTTCTGGTTATGCTGTTCCAACCTATGTGGTAGATGCACCTGGTGGCGGCGGAAAAATTCCACTTTTACCCGATTATTTTGAAGGTTGCGAAGATGGATATGTGTTGTTAAAAAACTATGAAGGGAAAGATTTCCGCTATCCCAATTTTTCCACTTAATTTATGAGAATAGGCCTCACTTATGACCTCCGGTCAGAATATCTGAAAGAGGGATTTTCGGAAGAAGAAACAGCAGAATTCGATAAAGAGGAGACTGTTTTTGCCATTGAAGAGGCTTTGGGGCAACTGAAGTTTGCGACAGACCGAATTGGTCATGTCCGTCAACTCGTTAACCGGCTTGCCCAGGGAGACCGGTGGGATATGGTATTTAACATTTGTGAGGGAATGTATGGGATCGGACGCGAGGCGCAGGTTCCAGCGCTTCTCGATGCCTATCGGATTCCTTATACTTTTTCCGACCCGATGGTATTGTCGCTGACTTTGCACAAAGGTATGACCAAACGGGTGATCCGGGATCATGGGATTCCCACCCCGGACTTTGCAATTGTAGAAAAAGAAAAAGATATTTTCAAGATCAATCTTCAATTCCCTTTATTTGTTAAGCCTTATGCAGAAGGTACCGGGAAAGGAATCGATTCGGCTTCAAAAGTGAACAATCCGGCAGAATTAGAGGCAACTTGCCGGACGCTCCTGCCAAAATACAAACTTGGATTGATTGTAGAAAGATACTTGCCGGGTCGTGAATTCACTGTTGGAATCGCGGGAACCGGAGAAAATGCCCGGTCGCTGGGTGTCATGGAAGTAATGTTCACCAAAAAAGCAGAAGCCCATGGCTATTCCTACCTAAATAAAGATGATTATCAAGGGCGCGTCAACTATCGAATTCTAAATGATTCTCTGGCACGAAATTGTGAAATGGAGGCCCTGAATGCCTGGAAAGCACTCGATTGCAGGGATGCTGGAAGGATAGATCTTCGGCTTGACGAGAACGACGTACCCGGCTTTATTGAAGTAAATCCGCTGGCCGGGCTTCATCCCATTCATTCGGATCTTCCTATTATCTGCAAATTTCAAGGAATCTCTTTCGTAAAATTGATTCAAATGATCATGGAATCAGCCCTGACAAGAATTCAGACATAACATCTCAAAATAGTTTCATGAATCAGCCAGCCCTAATCCTTTATAACAAACTATCTAAACATCCCAGCGACGACGAGCTGGATGTACTCGAACAAGTTGCCATCGTTAGAAAAGCCTTGAAGGAACTGGGTTTTGAAGTTAAGACCGGACAGGTGGACTTGAATCTTCAAAAGACCCTTCATCAAATTAAAAAGATCAATCCTTGTTTTATTTTCAACCTTGTTGAGACCATTAATAACCTTGGTGAATTCGTCTATTTTCCCGCAGCGATCTACCACTCTCTCAACATTCCTTTTTCCGGATCCCCGCTCATTCCATTGTTTTTTGCAGCCAATAAAGTTCGTGCAAAAATAGAGATGAAACGGCTGGGAGTCCCTACTCCATCCTGGTTCGAAATGGATGCCCTGCATCTGCTTAATCCGAATAAAAAATACATTCTGAAACCCATTTGGGAGGAGGGTTCGCTCGGACTGGATGAAGATTGTGTTTTTAATGGGAACGACCTTGAGTTTATTGAAAATATCCGAAAGAAAAGTAAGGATTATTACTTTGTTGAAGAATTCGTGGAGGGGAGAGAATTTAATATTTCGATTCTGGCAGGGCCCCGCGGTCCTGAAGTGTTGCCTTTTGCAGAGATGCATTTCATTGATTATCCGGAAGGAAAACCTAAAATTATGGGATATACCGCCAAATGGAAAGAAGATTCTTTTGAATATTTAAACACGAGAAGGACTTTTGAAATCAAGGAATTAGACCAGGCGGTATATAAAAAAATGTTACACATTTGTAATAAGTGCTGGAACAAGTTAGGACTGAAAGGGTATGTACGTCTTGATTTCCGAATTGATCTTCAGGGGAATCCGTATGTTATTGATATCAATGCAAACCCCTGTCTTTCGGGATCTGGCGGATTCATGGCTGCTTCTAAAAGGGCCGGCTTGAAACCCCGCGATATTATTCAACGAATCGTGGAACATGCGCTGGGCAATTCCCTTCCCCTGAACAAAAAGCACTCCGAAAAAATGTCACCTGAACCAGTAAAATCATAAACAATGGTTGAAAATTTTAAGATTACCTTTAGGACCCATGTCACATCTGAGGATGTGAAAACCGTAGAGGAAATTATTGTGTCCACCGGTTTTTTTTATGATATTGAAATTCCTGTGGCAGTTGAATTGGTCGAAGAACGCCTGAAACTGGGTATTTCCAGTGACTATTATTTCATCTTTGCTGAATTGGATGGAAAAACCGTGGCTTACTCCTGCTTTGGCCCCATCGCAGGAACTGAGGGAGGTTTTGACTTATACTGGATTGCAACTCATAACGATTATCGTGGATACGGGATTGGGAACCAATTGATTTCAGAAACACACAAAACCATTAAAGAAATGGGGGGCAGGTTCGTGGTCGCGGAAACGTCAACATTGGATAAATATGCTCCCACGCGTCATTTTTACGACCGAACTGGATATACTTTGGAAGCTAAAATTGATGATTTTTATAAAGAGGGTGATGGAAAAGTGTTCTTTATAAAACGATTATAATACACTCTTAGATATATTGATTCTTCAAGGTAGCGATCAATTGAGGTGTCAGTTTTTCCCGCTTCCGGATATCATCAAATTTTGCCAGAAGATCTTCCACCGTTAATTTTGTTTTCTCTTTTATTTCGATATCTTCAATAATTTTCCCATGATGCATCATGATTGTGCGATCTCCCATTTCAAGGGCTTGTTTCATGGAATGGGTAACCATAAGGGTAGTAATTTTATTTTCGCTGATAAATCTTTCTGTTAACCGGATTACCTGAGTTGCTGTTTTTGGATCCAGGGCAGCGGTATGTTCATCAAGCAACAGCACCTGGGGAGTTTGTAAAACCGCCATCAACAAGGTAATTGCCTGGCGTTGTCCTCCCGAAAGCGTTTCTATAATATTTTCCATCCTGTTTTCCAGCTGCATGTCAAGGGAGGCCAGCTGATCACGAAAAAAACCTTTTAATTTTCCCGACATACTAAATACAGGGTATCGCTTTTTCCCCCGGAACCAGGCCATAAGCAGATTTTCTGCGATGGTCATTCCAGGTGCTGTTCCGGAATATGGATTTTGAAATACTCTGGCAATGTTGCCTGCCCGTTTATAATCCGGTTTTCTGGTAACATCTTCCCCGGCAATTTTGATGATTCCACTGTCGGGAAAAAGGTTCCCTGCCATGGCATTCAATAGAGTAGATTTTCCCGATCCATTGGTCCCGATAACTGTAACAAACTGATGTTCCCTGATGGAGAGAGACACATTACATAAGGCAACCAATTCATCGGGGGAGCCTGCATTAAATGTTTTATTCAGTTCAACAACTTCAATCATTCTCAACGAATTATTGTTTTTGCATTTTAATGAGCGTCAACGGGGGTTTCGTCAATTTTCCATTTAAAACAAATATCCCGGCCTCCCGGCGAATGGCATCCGGGATGCTTATTTCAAGATTTCTGGCTACATCATAATTCACGCCATAGGAGATGATTTTATATTTTTCGAAGGGAATATCAGCAGGTTTTTCTCCTTTCAAAATCCGGTCGACCAGATGTGCAGCCTGCATCCCGCTTACATAATATTCATATCCATAAACCAGTAAGACCCCATCCTGCAATCGTTCCGCATCATTGCTGAAAATAGGTATCTTCTGACGCTGAGAAACTTTAACTATCGACTCCAGCGAGTTAAATACCGTAAGGTCATTAATCAAAACAAAGGCCCTGATATTTTTCGCTCCCAAGGCTTGGGCCGCCTGATATACGTCGTTGGTTCCAGCTACAGCCACTTGTTCCAGCGAAAGCAGCGGGAAAAAAGTAAGCATTTTTTCCAATTCAGCGAGATTGACCTTGGTGTTGGGGAATGCCGGATTATAAATGGTTCCAATCTTCTGTGGACCGGGAAACAACTGGGTGAAAATCTGAAGTAATTCCTTTACAGGAGCAGCTCCATATACCCCGGTTACATTGGGTAAATGAATGGAATCGGTTTTCCCTGCTTCAATCACAAAGGGATTTGCAACCGTGGCAAACACCACGGGTTTATTTTTCACTTTCTGAATGGCTGCCTGCGTGGATGCCGTAGAAACGGTAACAAGGATATCAACATCTTCTTCCAACAGGTGATCCACCATGGTTCGGTTGTTCGGGATATCCCCTTCGGCATTCAGTTCAATGATTTTACAATTTTCACCCGGATGGTACCCCATTTTTTTTATTTCATCATAAAAGCCATCCCGCGTATTTGTCATCAAGGAACTTTGGTTGGCAAGCAACAATCCGATTTTAACTGTTTTCTTTTCTTTCACAGAAGAAGAGGAAATTTTTATCACAAAAAACACGATCAAAATAATAGCACAGGCTAATGCCAACCACCGGAAAAGGTGATTTTTATGTTTCAGGAGTGTAACTTTCGTGGCGATGATGGTCAATAAAACAAAAACAGCAGTAATAATTTTGAGATCATTGGGATTCATTCCCAGATGCAAAGCGAGTGCCACTGCCAGCCGGAAAATTACGGATCCAATAACAACACCAAGTACCATAATAAACATAGAGCGGTGACGGAACAAGGCTTCTCCAATAATGACTGAAGCAAGGCTAAAGATAATCGACCCGATTCCCATACCAATGTCTGCAAATCCTTGATATTGTGCAACTAAAGCTCCTGAAATTCCGACAAGTCCATTAGAGAAAGCGATCCCGAAAATCTTGAAATGGTTAACCGACACACCTTGAGCAGCAACCATCACGGGGTTGTTTCCTGTAGATCGCATGGTCAATCCGAAATCTGTTTTCAGAAATAAAGAAATCAATATCCAGAAAATCAGGATAACCAACAGAAGGAAAATAAAAGTCCAGAGCTCCATATTCATCCCGGGATTAATATCTGATAGCATCGTGATGAAAGTGGGGCTATTGAGCAAGGGAATATTGGATTTTCCCATGATATGCAGGTTAACAGAATAGAGTCCCGTCATAACAAGGATTCCTGCTAATAATCCTTCAATTTTAAACCGTGTATGGATGAATCCGGTAATGAATCCTGCCACTGAGCCAACGAGAAATGCCACTGGTAAGACTAAGATAGGATTCCATCCATTTACAATAAGAATAGAACCAACGGCAGCGCCTGTAGTGAAAGTACCATCAATGGTAATATCAGAAAACGAATATAGTTTATACGTAATAAAGGTCCCGATGGCCATAAAGGCAAAGAGAATTCCAAGGTTGATGGCACCAATCCACAAGTCCATTAGTCCAGATCCAGATTAATAATACCTATAAAACCATTCTTAAGTTGGGAGCTTGGAAGGAGATGAACCACCTTTTCTACTTCGAAATTTCGAGCAACCCGCAGCAACTCCTTTTCAAATTCCTGTATCTTGTTACACCACAATCCATTTTCTAAGATGGCAGCATGAAGATGCACCCCGCCATCGCCTGGAAAGATTTGCTGCCATTGGGGTGATAACTTATGTTTTTCTTTAACAACGATCCCGCAGGCGAGTATCGTTTTATTAATATCCTCTGCTTCGATAGAAAAATTCATCCAGTCGGAAAAATTCTGTTGATATTGTTCAATGGGTGATTTTTTAAGATGCATCCATCGAAGACCGCCGCTTTGTGAAAGAAGGACAACACCAAACACATTGGTTTGTGCTTTTTGAGCAGCGGTATGTAATAAATTCTGTAAACTGATTGGTTTTTCCTTTGTATCGAAGTGTAATACGGTAGAAAAATCACCGGTAATTCCGAAACCATAAAGAAAATTTAAGGAATAGGTAGCATGTTCGGAATAGAAGGAATAATCGACGCTGGCTCTCGGTACGGCAGGATAAGAGTAAAAATTATGTTGAATAATAATAGCCTCTCCATACAATGATTTAAAATCTTCATACCCACTACCCAGTGCGGCAAGACCAGCACCATAAGCAATTGTTCCAGGGTTAACCGCGATATTGTCTTCCATTTTATAACCCACTGAAAACAGTTTATCGGCACACCCGAAAAGAACACCCTGACCCGGAGAACAATCTTGTGATTTGTCTTCAAATTGAACGCCGTCAGAAATAAAAGAGATAAATTTTTCTTTGCCATTTCCATGGTTAAGGTTGTCTGGAATGGCAGAAAGATCGGGAAACTGTTTCAGAAATTGATGGAGGCCACTGATTTTGAAAACCTCCTGAACAATTGGAGGGACTGAAATTAAAATCAATTCTCCTCCAATTATCTTTAAAGATTTTTGCGTTTGGATGATGACCCTCAATCCGGCGCTGCTCATGAAGATGACCCTCGAAAAATCGAGAAAGATGGTGTGCAAACCAGAAGCAGCCCATTGATCGAGGTTATGTTTCAAATCGGCAGCCGACAATCCATCGATCCGTCCGTTAACTTGAAAAACATCAAACGATCTCCACTTTGTTTGAACAATATCCATACAGCCTGTTCCAGGTAATTTTTTAGTCGATGCCGTGATAATGGATAGCCAGCATCGTGATATCGTCAGATTGAGGAACTCCTGTGGAAAATTCGTTAACATCCTGCGATACCAATTTTACCATCTCTTCAGTTGATTTGTCAAGGTTATTCCTGAGTATATCTTTAAGCCGATATTCCCCATAGGCTTTTCCCTCTTTATTAAAAGCTTCGGTAACACCATCAGTATATAAAAACAAACGGTCGCCAGGTTGAAAAGTGCATTTTTTCGATTGATATTTCAATCCTTCAATGCATCCGAGGATCGTTCCTCCGGTCATTTCCAAAAATTTTATATTACCGGAAGATAAAACAAAGGGAGGATTATGCCCTGCATTTACATATTCCAGCTCTCCGTTTGTCATATTCAAAATTCCATAAAATACGGTAACAAACATACAGGAGACGCTTTCATTACATAAAAGGTTATTCACATAATTCATACATTCGTCAGTCGGAATGCCTTTTAACCCGGTAGCCCGGATCAGGGTCCGGCTCACAGCCATAAAAATGGCGGCAGGAACGCCCTTCCCCGAAACATCACCGATCACAAAGCCAAGACGATCCTTATCAATCATGAAAAAATCATAAAAATCGCCGCCGACTTCTTTGGCAGCAACCATCGAGGCATATAGATCAAATTCGATCCGGCTGGGAAAAGGAGGAAAATTTTTCGGAAGAATGGCCTGCTGGATTTCCCGAGCTGTGGTCAGGTCTTGCTGAATTGAGATTAGTTGATCATGTTCTTCAGCTGATTTTCTGATCTGGGTTATTTCTTCCAGGGTTTTATTTATTGTGATTTCGAGATCATCAAAATTTATCGGCTTTGTTACAAAATCAAAAGCACCCCGATTCATGGCTGTCCGGATATTTTCCATATCGCCATAAGCGGAAACGATCACAGTTTTCAAACCCGGATTTTTAAGTTCCTTTAATTTTGACAGCAATGTTAACCCATCCATTTCCGGCATATTGATATCCGATAGGATTACCCCGATATTCGGATTCTCTATTAATTTTGCCAGGGCTTCCAGCCCATTGTAGGCAAAAATAAAATCATACATCCCTTCCCGGATCTGACGACGAAATTTTTGACGAACCAGCGATTCCAGGTCCACCTCATCGTCAACTACCATAATTTTCACATTGTTTAAGGAATTTTCGTTCATATTGTTTTCTTAGTCTATATATTTTCTGTTGGTAAGGTAATGATAAATTCTGCAAATTCTCCTTCTTTTGTATCCACTTTAATCTCTCCATGATGTTCATTTACAATGATATCAAAACTAATAGAGAGACCAAGTCCTGTTCCGAAACCTGCTGGTTTGGTAGTAAAAAAAGGATTAAATATTTTCCCCATAACAGCAGGAGGTATTCCATTTCCATTATCCCTGACGCGGATTTCAACACGATCTCCAAGGTTTTTTGTAGCGGTAAACAGGATGGGTGAATAGTTGCCCGTTGAACTCTTTTTTTTCATCAACGTGGAATAGCAGGCATTGTTGATCAGATTGAGAAATACGCGTCCTATGTCCTGTGGCACCACATTGATCATCCCGATTGAGGGATCATAATTGCTTTCCATCTTGATGTTGAACATATTATCGGATGCGCGCATCCCATGATATCCGAGGTTCACATATTCGGCTAACATGGCATTGATATCTGTAGGAAGCCGTTCTCCTGATTTTCCATGGGCATACAACAACATGCCGCGGATAATACTTTCGGCTCGTATTCCATGTTCTTTGATTTTCTGAACATTGCTTCCCAGATCGTTCAGCAGTTCCTCAAGATAAGTCGCCTCCCCTGGCGGAAGAGATGAAGAAAGTTTCTCCTTAAATTCCATTAACTCCTTGACAAGGTCACTGGTTAGCTCCGAAAAATTATTGATGAAATTCAGCGGATTTTTGATTTCGTGAACAATTCCGGCTGTAAGCTGCCCCAGGGAAGCCATCTTCTCACATTCCGTGAGTTGTTTCCGGGTTTCATTTAATTGGGTAAGGAGGTCTTCCCGTGAAAAGGAATCGGAAGATTCTTCGAGAGGCTGATCCATAGATGCAAATTTAGCATCTATAAAATTAACAGATTTTCACATTGGTCGAGGGCTTTTTATAAAAAAATAAATTTTTCATCGAAATATGAAAAAATCGTCTTAATTTTCGAATATTATTTTTACCGTAAGAACCACCCATGGCTTCATCCCTTCTACACTCGAATCCATTCCCCGGAATCCGTAGCTATGAAATTCAGGAAGACGAACTATTTTTTGGAAGAGAATTTCAAGTCAGGGAGTTGATTGATAAATTGTCGGAAACCAGATTTCTGGCCATTCTCGGATCATCCGGATGCGGGAAATCTTCTCTGATCCGGGCGGGACTTATACCCTCCCTGATGAAATCAAAAACCGGGAAACTTTCAGGAGAATGGAAAATTTCCATTTTTAAACCGGGAGATGATCCGATTGGAAACCTGACAGACGCACTCCTCGGAGAGCATACCGATTTCCGGAATCAATCGGCTGAAACGCTTAGGAAGGAAGGTTCCACCATCACAGATTTACTGAAAGGGTCAGACCCTTCCACCTATCACTTGTTGGTTATCGATCAATTTGAGGAAATTTTCCGGTATAAAAGAAACCGTGACGATACGGGTTTGTATGAAATTTCCCGGTTTGTTCATCTTTTTCTCGATGCCATCCATCAGGAACAGGTCCGTATTTATGTTGTATTGTCGATGAGAACCGACTTTCTGGATGATTGTACCGAATTCCGTGAATTCAGCGAAATGATCAATAAGGGCTATTACCTTGTTCCGCGGATGAACCAGGAAGAACGAAGGTTGGCAATTACGGGTCCTATTCACGTAATGGAAAGTAAAATTTCAGATGAGCTTGTCGACCGTTTATTGAAGGATGTTGGTGATGATCCCGATCAGCTCCCGATTCTGCAACATGCGATGATGCGAACCTGGGATTACTGGAAATTAAACAGAATTGGCGACCAACCGATCGGGATTGATCATTACGAGGCAATTGGGACCATGAAAGAGGCATTATCTGTTCACCTGGAAGAAATATATGCTTCATTGAAGGATCATCGGAAAAAATATTTTGCCGAGAAGTTATTCAAATCTTTGACTGATGTAAGTAAAGATAGCCGTGGGACACGCCGTCCTACTTCACTGAAGGAAATCTGCACCTTAGCTGAAGCCAGGGAAGAAGAAATCATCCAGGTCATTGATACTTTCCGTGAACCAGGCCGGGCTTTTATTATGCCTTCTATTCAGGTCGGGTTGACTTCTGAAACAACCATCGACATTTCGCATGAAAGTATCATGCGCGTATGGATTCGGCTTCACAAATGGGTGGAAGAAGAAAGTCAGTCAGCACAATTATACCTCCGGTTGGCGAAAACTGCAGAGCTTTACCAGTATGGAAAATCGGGCCTTTGGGTCAACCCAGAGCTGCAATTGGCCCTCCAATGGAAAGAACAAAACAAACCCAATGCTACCTGGGCTGTGCGGTACGATCCTTCTTTTGATCGTGCCATGAATTTTTTAGAATATAGTAAAAAACAATTTGAACTTGAACTTACCATTAAAGAGAAACAACAGAAAAGAAATCTGAAAAGAGCTCGTAACTCCGCCGTAATTCTTGGTATTGCTTCTGTTATTTCCATCTTTTTCCTGATCATTTCTCTTAACCTGCGTTTTAAGGCTGAAGCAAGCCGCAAGGAAGCAATGGAAAAAGAAAAGCTGGCAGTATTCGAACAAAAACGGACAGAAGAGCAAAGGAAGGAAGCCATTCTTCAGAAAAAAATTTCTGAGCAACAACAACAAATTGCTGAACAACAAAAAATAATTACAGAGCAACAACGTCAATTTGCAGTTAAACAGCAGGTAATAGCACAGGAGCAAACGGCTGTTGCCGTTCATCAGAAACAACAAGCCATCCAATCGCGGCAGGAGGCTGTGGTAGCAAGAGATGAAGCACAAACTCAAAAGAAAGAAGCAATATCTCAAAAGCAAATAGCAGATAATGAACGGGTAAAGGCCGAGGAATCCGAAAAAAATGCCCGCCGTCTTCGTCTTTTGTCTGTTGCCCGATCCATGGCCATACAGGCAAACCAGCTTTCAAATACACTCAAAGATGATCTGCCGGGATTGCTTGCCATACAGGCATACCGATTCAATCTCAATAATGGTGGAGTAAAGAACGATCCCATTATTTATACCGCTTTATCGGGAATTTCAAACGATCCTATTATCTTACGGGGGCATGAAGATGGCGTTCGCTCCCTCTCGCTTACATCAGATGGAAAAACTTTGTTTTCCTGTGGCGACGACAGCAAAGTGTTGCAATGGGCAATGGGAGATCTTTCAATTGCCCCGGTGGCTCTGAATATCTCAAAACATGATGAAGCCTCGATACGAAGCCTGGTTGTTACGCATGACGATCAGTATATTATTGCCGGAAATATGAATGGAAAATTGCTTATCTGGGACAGGAAAAGAATCAAAGACCCTCCTCGAATAATTTTAGCCCATAAAAACGCCATCAACGGCTTATGTATCCATCCTGAAAAAAATCTTTTTGTTTCAGTAGGTTCTGATGGAAAAGTTCTTCTATGGAATTATGGGCAAAATGAGTTCAAGGAAACAACCCTCGATTCACTTCATACAAAGATAAATTGTGTTGCCCTTAGTGGTAACGGCAGATATCTTGCCTATGGAACTTCAACCGGGATGCTTAAATGGATTGATCTTCTTCAATCAAATCCTGCTCCGATGATTGTCACCCAAAAAGGAGACGCTGTTCTTTCGGTAGCCTTCAGTCATGATGGCAAGCAACTGGCGGCTGGTTACCCAAATGGATCAATCCATATTTACGATACCCGTGATCCATTAGAGAAACCCAGAGAGATTATCGGTTGGCATGCGTCGGGAGTTACATCCATAGTTTTCAGCCGGGATGGGAAGCAACTTGCTACCGCCAGCTATGACAGAACCATTAAATTGGGAAGCATTGCCACTTCTGAGATCAAGCCAATCTCAATAGAGTCACATGATCTCTGGGTTTATTATCTGCTGTTTTCCTTTCATGATTTTCAAATCATCTCAGCCAGCGCCGACAAATCCATCCGGATTTTCTCAACTGAAAATGAATTGATGGCTGAAAAACTTATTAAAACCATCAAAAGGAACATGACCCCTAATGAGTGGAATAAATTTGTAGGGGCAGATATACCTTATGTTAAAATAAAACCGGAGCTTCCATGATGACCAACAATTATGATGAAAAAGAATAAACTCGCATTTTGGTGTTTCGTAATCCTGATTTCCGGAATATTTTCTTTTCCCAACCAGGTCTTGTCACAACCCTGTAGTGATGTAACCCTGACAAATGCACGAAAAAATTACGAGATTGGTAAATTCGGTGAAGTAATTCTAAGTCTGCAATCCTGTATTCAAACAGGTTTTAATGAGAAAATGAAAGTGGAAGCATACCGACTTCTGGCCATGACCTACCTGGCAATTGACTCATCCAGTCAGGCAGTTTTGTCGGTTGGATACCTTTTACAAATCAATCCCACGTATGAAGCCAACCTCTTTGATCCACCGGCATTTATCAAGATGGTAAATAACATGAAACTGACCGGAGGTTCACAGATTGTCACCTCCGTATCAAAAAAAGCGGAAAGTATTTATGAAACCCCTGCTACCATTGTAGTCGTTACACAGGAAGACATTGAAAAAAGAGGATACATGGACTTGGTTGAGCTACTTAAAGATGTTCCCGGTTTTGATCTGACCATGTTTTATGGATCCGAATATGCTAATATTTATCAACGTGGATTTCGTCAGAATAACACAGAAAAAACCCTGCTGCTGATCGATGGAATTGAGGAAAATGACCTTTGGACAAATTGGGCTTATATTGACCGTCAGTATCCCCTATCGAATATTGATCGGGTTGAAATTATCTATGGCCCAGCCTCAACAATGTATGGCCCCAATGCATTTGCCGGTGTCATCAACGTGATTACCAAGAGTTCAGTAGATGCGATCAAACCAGGCAGGAACATTGGTATCAGCGCCAATGTTTCCTATGGCACGTACAACACAAAATGCGTGGATCTTAGTGTTTCCGGAAAAAAGAGAAATGTTTCGTTTACTGTTTCAGGTAGGGTGTACCAGTCTGATGAAATGGATTTATCGAGTCAGACATATTTTGATTATGATCCTGCCGTTTATGACGGCGTTAATTATCATAAACTTTTAGATATCACCAGTGGGGCGAAACAATATCTGGTAGATAATAATTTGCCTTTTAGTCATCCTTATTACCAATTAAACAGCGATTCTTCACAACTTACATTAACATCCCTGGGAGTCGAAACTGCAAAAAATCTCGATAAATCAGCGTATAATCAGATCGTGAATGGAAATAAGGTGGGGTTTACCAACAAATCAAATGAATGGTTGCTTAATGGGAAGGTAAAGATTGGCAATTTTACAGTCGGGTTTCAAACCTGGCGATATAGCCGGGGTTCCACAACACAATATACCGACACGTATGTTCCCGGTTCTGAAAATGGTTTTAACTGGGTCCCGCAATTGACTTATTTCTTTGCCAAATATGAAAACCAGATCAGTGAAAAAGTATTCTTTTCCAACCTCACTTCCTATAAAATCCATGCCCTTACCGAAGAATCTCGCTTTGTATCATTAGTCAATTATGCCAGGGGAAATAAAAAACTAACGGATCTTGTTAACAACACTGCTCCTGCATGGATTACAAAGTATGCTTATGAAATTTCAAAGCAGCTTCGAACAGAATTCAAGGTCATTTACCGGCCAGTTTCCCGTTTTGACCTGGTGTCTGGTTTGGAATTGAGGAATAGTTCTCTTCAGGGAGAATACCTGTTTAGCCTTACTTCTACTCCGGAAGACTCTGCTGTGATTCTTCCTTCTCCAAAAGGCGGCAATGAATTTAATGTTTGGGATATCGGGGCTTACACTCAGGGAACCTTTCAGACATTCCGGAAATTAAAAATTACGCTTGGGCTGCGTTATGACTTCAACCGTGTTAGAAATAGTGACGGATTCGGTAGTACTCTGAGTCCGCGCTTAGCCTTCGTTTATTCTCCGGGGAAATTTACCTTAAAGGCAATTTATTCCCGTGGTATTATGAATGTTTCCAACTGGACAAAATATTCATCCGCCGGTAACCGCATTCCAAACCCGGCATTAAAAACGGAAAATATCCAAAATATTGAATTCAGTGCAGGAATTCGATTGAATAAGCATTTTCAGGCCGATCTTGACATCTATCGCGATTACATCGATAATGTTGTTGGGACAATTGCCGTTGAAGGAAGCCCCGGCGTAACACAAAATGCCAATATCGGAAAATTCCGGATTACAGGAATACAAGCCAATGCCAATTATCAATATTCTTCTTTCTCAGCTTACTTTAATTACACTTTCTGTGATCCGCACCAGATATATGCAGAAACCGGAGAAGTGGATAACCGTGTTGGAGACATATCAAGTCATCAGTTTAATATTGGAGTGGATAAAGTTTTTTTCGATCAATTGGATATCAATTTACGGCTGAATTTTACCGGGAACAGATTGGTAGGGGCTGGTACTACAGTACCATTGAACACCAGTAGTTTCCCCGCTGTTGCCATCCTCAATGGGGCAATCAATTATGGGAATAACAAACTTGTGCCCGGATTAAAATTGCAGGTGGTTTGTAACAATATTTTCAATACGACCTATTATGATCCCGGTACGAAAGCAGCCGACGGTGTTGTAAATCCCACAGAGATTTTGCAACGGGACAGGCATTTTGTTATCAGGGCATTATATAATTTTTAATGGGAACAGGCAAAAAAAATATTATATCAGATTCTTACTGGGGAGGCTATTTTGAGCCATTTCAACCAAAACCTTCTTCAAAAAAAGGATTGCGTATTGCACTCTTTGGCAGTACCAATGCAGGTCACCTTGTACTGGATACATTGATCAGATTTGAACGTAAAAATCCCAACCTTCTGAATTTTGTGGGTGTTGCCACCGATGATCCACTGGATCCCAATACCCGGATCAATGTCGGAAAAAGAATCTGGAGTAAATATGACGATGAGCAAACCAAAGCCTTGGTTGACTCCATGATTTCATCTTCGTTATCAGCCGGGATTCCATGCTTTACAGGAGATGTAAAAACCCAGGGATTTCGACGGATTTTCTCGGACTGGGATCCCGGGATCATCATCATGTGTTGTTTCGGACAAAAGATTGATGCCCATATATACAATTATCCTGTATATGGAATGTTTAATTTTCATCCGTCCGATCTGGTTTCCAATATCGGTGCCGGACCAAGGCCTTTTGAAGCAACAATTCAACGTGGAGAATCTAAATCCTTTATGGCTTTACACAAGGTCAATGACATCATTGATGGGGGTCCCATCATCGGGATTTCTCCTCCGGTTCGAATCTGCCTGGAAAATGGGGAATATCCTCAAAACCTGCTGACCATGCAGGAAAAGATTCCTGCTATCTGTGGGTGGATGAGTATTGAACTTATTCTTCAAACTCTCAGAAACATGAAACAAGGCTTGAAAAAACCGGTAAATGAAATTGATTTTGCGAGCGTCATCCCGGAGGAGGTACGGAAAATCATGCTGAAACCGCCAACCAATGATTTGAACGAATACTATGCCTTACCCTTGCATCCTGAATTAATTTAAGTCACCCATCTTCATGGAGCGAACTGCCTGGTATCTTAAAATGTTTAACATCCGGAAAGAGGAAATGAAACCGGTTTTTTTGCTTATGGTTTTCTCCTTTTTTGTTGGATTATCGCTCTCTTTTTATTTTACCGCCTCCAATGCCATTTTTCTAAAACACTTTCACCCTAAAATGATTTCTTGGTCATATATGGTTTCCGGGGTGATCGTTTGTGCCGCCTGGTGGATCCTTTCCCGTCTTGATAAAATTCTGACTGTTCCCTGGCAACTTATTGTGAAATTTCTTTTTGTATTCCTTACCGTTTTGGCTATTACAATCGGCGTTTGGATGTTTGACACCCCCTGGCTTGCATTCATTATGTTTACCTGGGTCCGGGTCCTTGTTTATATCACCCTGGTAACATTTTGGGGATTAGCCGGAAAACTTTTCAATATCCGGCAGGGAAAAAGGATATTCGGCTTGATCGGGGTCGGGGAAGTCGTTTCCATCATTATCGGATATTTTTCTATTCCCTTGATTCTCCACTTTCTTAAAGCACCTGATCTACTCTTTCTTTCATCTATTTCCTTGTTTGTTTGTTTCTGTGTAGTTATTGTTATCCTCCGGGTATTCCGCGATCAACTCTCTGCCAATGCTGTTCCGGAATCAAACAAAACACAAAAGTTCAAATCGGAATGGAATTACTGGAATCTTTTAAAGAAGCCCTATTTTCTCATGATTTCCCTCATGGCATTGCTCCCGATTTTTGGTTATCTTTTTGTCGATTTTCTATTCCTGGCTCAAACAAAACGAGAGTTTTCCAATAATCCGGAAACCATTGCAAGTTTCTTCGGACTTTTTCTTGGTTTTGTCGCCATTGTTGAGCTTATCTTCAAACTTGTTTCCGGCCGATTTCTGAATAAATATGGGCTGAAGCCAAGTTTACTATCCCTTCCATTAATCTTACTTGTCAGTACTTTTTTTGCAGCATCCTGGGGATCAGTCTATGGAACTGTCGGAATGTTTTTTGCTTTTATAGCACTGGCAAGACTTTTCGAACGGTCGATCCGGGGTGCTGTTTATGAACCCGCTTTTCAATTATTATATCAACCAGTTCCTTCCGAGCAAAGGCTGCCATTTCAGAATCAGATTGAAGGAATTCCTAAAGCCCTCGGTACCGTAATTACAGGAGCTGTTATTTTATTGCTTTCCAGTATTCCTGCTTTCACCATGGTCCATTATAGCTGGGTTTTCATCTTCATCCTGGGTGCATGGATATGGATTGCCTTCAAAATGTATGAAGAATATCGGAGTATGTTAAAATCGAAATTGACAGAACTTCCACATAAAAATACTAATGAAACTGAACCAATGGGTACCCTGATTGCTAAAACTCTTTCTTCAGCACAACCTCAGCAATTCCAAACCCGGTATGCGTTTTTTGACAAAGTCGCTCCTTCAGATATTGCCTCCGGATTAGAACAGGCTTACTCCTTGTCCTTGCCTCTCATCCAGGAAGCAATTTTGAAAAAAATTAAAGAAATACAACTGGTTCCGGTACTGGGTTTTCTCACCCGTTGCTATGAGAAAAATGAAATTCCGGAGTTACGGGAGAAACTTCGTGAAACGATCGGCTCTCTGAAAGAAGCAGAGGACATGACGTTTGAACAAATGGCCACATTTGCCCGGAGCGACAATCCGCTGATTCGAGTAAAAATAGCAACCTTGCTCGGCTATTCCGGACGATATAATACCTACAAATTATTGATTCAATTGATTAAGGATACCAATGCTGAGGTAAAAAAAGCGGCACTGATCTCTTCTGGTAAAATACGGCGATACGAACTCTGGCCCTTTATTATCGAAAATCTGACTCATCCCCTGTACTCCCACGAAGCAATAAATGCCGTAAAACTGATTGGCGAACCCATACTGGCTGACCTGGACCGGTTTTTCGAAAAAAATACCGATCATCCGCAAACCCGATTACATATTATTAAAATTTATGAAACGATTGGAGGTACTCAGGCAATCCATTTCTTACGGGGAAAAATCAATTATCCCGAGAAAGATTTACAATATCAGGTGCTGATTTCTCTAAGTAACCTCGAATACCGGGCTTCCGTTTCGGAAATACCCGTTATCAAACAGGCTATCGAAGAATCTGTGAAGATCATAGTATGGATCATGGCTTCACTTGTTGATATCGGAGGATCAAAAGAGACAACTAACATCCAGGAAGCTCTATTAGAGGAGATGGAAAAGAAAAAAGAGGAGGTTTTTCTCCTTCTTTCCCTGATCTATGAATCCAAAACCATCCGACACATCCGTGAACATATCGAAAGCCCCGATACCAATGCGAAAATTTATGCCCTCGAAATCGGGGACATGCTCATCTCAGAAGATATCAAAGAACTTTTCTTCCCGTTGTTTGAAGATCTTTCCATCAATGACCGGTTGCTGAGATTTAATGTGCATTTTCCTCAGGAAAAGCTATCGTCAGAGGAGCGGCTTCATGATATTATCAACAAAGATTATTCGAAGATTTCAAAATGGACCAAGGCGTGTGCGCTGGAAGTATTGGGTCAGTCTGATTATTTGTCGACACCGTCAAACTGTGAACTTTTGGCTGCCAATGTAGTAAATCCCGATCCAATGCTTAGCGAAATGGCGGCCTGGGTATTGTACCATAAAAACAAAGAGTATTTCTTTAATACCATTCATCGTTTTGAGAAGAAAGGGAATATTCAACTAAACCGGCTTCATCAAAAAATAACCGCGCGGGAAACACAAAAAGTTCCTTTGTTATATGATGAAGTGGTTGCATTGAAAAACACCAGTTTTCTTGCACCGGTTCCGGAAATACAAATTCTTAACATGATTGTATTTCTTAATGAAAACATAAAAAATATTTCGAACGGCTGGAAAATCCCATGTGGATCGCTAAACGAAATAACCATCCCCTGGGAAGAGTTGTATGAGATGATAGATGGGAACCGGATTATGATAGAACGATTTGTGAGTCTGTTTTTATTAAATAATGCATATACGAAGGATTATGAATAAGCTGCTCATTCCTTTTTTTATTTTTTTCGGCATCTGTTGCAGTATGGCACAATCACCTCCTGGCCATGAGCAAGGACTTCCTTACGTTAGAAATTTTGCTCCTGATCAATATAAAGCCCATGCTCAGAATTTTGCCATTGCACAGGAAAAAAGCGGAATCATTTATTTTGGAAATTTTGCTGGGGTGCTTCAATTTGATGGGGAGTTCTGGAGATTAATCCTTACTGCAAAAACATCAAAAATTACTGCGCTGGCCATTGATAGTCTGAATCGGGTTTATGTGGGTGCCCGGGGTGAAATCGGAATGCTGGTGCCCAATAAAAATGGAAAATTGGTTTTTAAAAATCTTTTGGAATCTGTTCCCGGTGTCCCTTCTTTTTTGGATGTTCTTCAGATTTTTATTACCCCCCACGGTGTTTTGTTTGTAACTCAAAATTGTATTTTCATTTGGAACCAGGGAAAGATGGAGCTGTGGAAGCCTGGCAATGAAATTATCTCCTGCTTTTATCTTTACAATACAATATATCTTCAGTTAAAATCAATCGGATTGGTAACCTTGAAGGAGAAAAAAATTCATCTAATTAAACAAGGTGAAATTTTTGGTGGTTCTATCGAGATCAAATCCATGCTCCCCTATAAAAACAACGAGATCCTCATCGCTAGTGGTACTCAGGGGTTGTACCTGCTTGATCAAAATGGTATTCGCGATATATTCAGTCAGGCAGATCAATTGTTTGAAAAAAATCTGATCACCGCCGCTGTGAAGTTAAACAATGGAGACTATGCTTTTGGAACCTCCCGAAGTGGGATTATCATTCTTTCGGCTGATGGAGCAATCAAACAGATCGTTGATAAAAAAGCCACCCTCCGTAATGAAAGTATCCAAACTCTCTATATCGACCATGACAACAATCTTTGGGCAGCTTTGAATAATGGAATTGCCATGATCAAAATACCTGCTCCACTAACCTATTTCGATGATAAATCAGGGTTAAATGGCGGAGTCAATCACATCCTCCGATATGGAGGACATCTATATGTATCAACCTATCAGGGATTATTTTATTATGATGATAAAAAAATGGAATTTGTTTCGGTTCCGGAAATCATAACTGCTTGCTGGTCGGTTGTTCCTTTTGAAAACAGTTTGTTGGCGGCCACCTCCCAGGGAGTTTTTATCATCTCCGACCATCGGGCACACATGATTAAGGAGGGCTTTTCCATGGCTTTGATTCGCTCTAAAAAAGATCCGTCGCTGGTATTGGTCGGTGAAATGGATGGTTTATATTCCCTAAAATATAATCATGGGACATGGAAATCGGAGAAATTAAATAAATCAGAAGAAGAAATTAATAATTTGGAGGAAGACAACACAGGAAATATTTGGGGAATCTCATTATCCAAAGGAGTATTTCGATACTTCCCGGGAGATCAACGATTCGAATATTTTAACATTTCCTCCGGCCTGCCTGAAACAGCAGGGAGTACAATCAATATGTTACATGGAAACGTTGCTGTAGCGACCCGAAAAGGTGTCTTTATTTTTAATGAAACCTCCCATACATTTAAATGCATCACGCTCCTGGGAAATGACACAGCAAAAGGGAACCAGTGGTTTTCCAGTATTGTGGAAACATCCGGAGAAAACCTTTGGGTAAACGCGGGGGATGAAACACAGTTGACTTTGTTAAAGAAGAGCAAAAAAGGATATATTCCCTTTCAAACTCCATTTCTCCCGATTGCAGAAGAGGTCATCTGGTCAATTTTTCCGGAAGACAATGGATCCACTTGGTTTGGGGGTCCCGACGGGCTGATTAAATATGATTCAACTGCCCCGGCCATAAACCTTTGCTCTGCTCCTGCCATCATCCGGCGTATTTCTACACACAACGATTCTCTGATTTTTAGTCCTGATAATGAGAAAATGGTTTTTTCACACCAGGACAATTCCCTTCGATTTGAATTTGCAGCTCCATATTTTTCTGTCAAAGGAGAAAATCAATATCAGTATTTGCTTGAAGGATTTGAGGAAACATGGTCCGATTGGATGTCGCAAACGCATAAAGAATATACCAACCTCCCTAAAGGCAATTTTGTTTTTCATGTCCGGGCTCGTAATGTTTTTGGTAAAATCAGTGCAGAAGCAACATTCCCTTTCACCATTTTGGCTCCCTGGTATTTATCCTGGTGGGCTTATTTTATGTACTTAATTGCGGCCTCCGGCCTGATCTACCTGATTGTCATCACCAGAAGCCGTAAACTCCTCAAAGAAAAGAAAGTACTTGAACAAAAAATCGTTGAACGAACTGCCCAGGTGGTACAGCAAAAAGAAGAGATTGAAAAGCAATCGGAAGAACTCGCCAATAAAAATGATGAGCTGGAGAAGATCAACATCGTTGTGAAGGCCATCAATTCAGAGATCAATTTTTCAAGTTTGCTTCAATCATTACTCGAAAAGACCCGGATGATCAAATCAGTGGAAAAATCAACTGCATTGGTTTTTGATAAAAATCTGAATGTCTTTAAATTCAAAGCCAGTCATGGTTGGGATATGCGCTTACTGGAACCGATTATTCTTCAATTGTCCCAGGCAGAAAAACGCTATTTAAAAAATGCCGATGAAATTTATGAGGATATCTTTCTTAAAACTGATTTTTCAACCCTCGAAGATATTCCAGCCTTGAATGAAACGGGGATTCCGAAATCAATGCTAACCCTTGTAATCAAAGCAGAAAATAAGGTGGAGGCCTTTTTGATCCTCGAAAACATGCATCATGAGAACGCCTTTGATATCAAGGACCTGAATTTTATCAGAAATTCCAAAGAACACATTATTTCAGCATTCATTAAAACCAGGATTCTTGAAGATCTGCAATCAACTCTGCAACACCTGAAAGACACCCAGGACCAACTAGTTCAATCGGAAAAACTTGCTTCACTTGGAGCGCTTACAGCCGGTATCGCCCATGAAATCCAAAACCCGTTGAATTTTGTCAATAATTTCTCCTCGCTCTCTGGAGAACTGGCTGATGAAGTAAGTGAATTCCTTGAGGGGATCAAAGATCAACTAAGTACTGACCAATATGCCGATATTTCAGAAGTGATCGAAATGATTAAAGGAAATGTTAAAAAAATCAATGAACATGGTAAGCGGGCAGAAAGTATTGTAAAAGGAATGCTTCAGCATTCCCGCGGCCGTACCGGAGAATTTGAAGAGGTAGACATCAACAACATGGTTTCCGAATATGTCAACCTGGCTTATCATGGGATGCGGGCTAAAGATAAAAGTTTCAATACCAGCATAAAAACATACCTTGATCCGGAAGTGGGTAAGGCTTATGTCATCCCTCAGGATTTAAGCCGGGTTATCCTGAACATTGTCAACAACTCCTGTTATGCCCTGGATGAGAAGACGAAAAAACAGATTTCTGGCTTCGCACCTGAGGTAGTGATCAGTACAAAAAAGATCAGGGATAAGATTGAGATCCGGATCAAGGACAATGGAACCGGGATCCCGGAACATGTTTTAGAAAAGATTTTCAACCCGTTTTTCACCACAAAACCTACCGGGAAAGGAACGGGATTGGGCCTTTCGATGAGTTACGATATCATCACCCAACTCCACAAAGGGAAACTGGAAGTAAATTCCAAAGAAGGAGCGTTCACTGAATTTGTGATCACAATTCCACAACATCAATCATAATCCATACCATGACGACAAAGAAGATCTTCTTGTTTACAATTTTTCGGTATTTATACTACTTATGGTTTTTCAAAAAATCCAAAATCTCTCAATAATGAAAGCATTAGTTTTCGATGAAACCTTAAAACTGAAGGATGTTCCACGTCCTAAACCCAAAAATGGGGAAGCTTTAATCCGGATTCTTTTTTCATCCATCTGCAATACTGACCTTGAAATCATTAAGGGATATATGAACTTCAAAGGCATTCCCGGCCATGAATTTGTTGGAGAGGTAATCTCAAAATCAAGTGCATTTTTTGGAAAAAATGTGGTTGGGGAAATCAATTGTCCCTGTGGCATTTGTTATTTGTGTCAGACAGGACGAAAAACCCATTGTCCCTACCGTTCTACACTGGGAATTCTGGATCGCGATGGTGTCTTTGCGGAATATGTTGTACTTCCTGAAGAAAACTTACGGATAGTCCCCGATAACCTGCCGCTATCTTCTGCAGTATTTACAGAACCCCTGGCTGCCGCTATTGAGATTTTTGAGCAAATTCAGATCAAACCATCCCAGAATGTTTTCATTTTTGGCGCTGGTAAACTCGGTTTGTTGATTTCACAGGTTTTCCGTTTAAATGGTTGTGTTTATACAACCTTTGATATACAGGAAGGAAAAGTAAAACAAGCGCTTAACCAGGGATTGAATGCACGGTTACTTTCCACCTTGAAAGCAACTGAAAAGGCAGAAGTTTGTGTTGACTGTACAGGCCATCCTTCCGGGATTTCACAAGCTTTGCTTCATTTATTTCCACGGGGAAAACTGGTCCTGAAGACGACGATTGCAAAACCAGAGATACTGGATCTGAACCAGATCGTGATCAATGAGTTTGAAATCATCGGTTCCCGTTGTGGTTTGTTTGAACCGGCACTGAGCCTGCTTTCACAGGGACTGGTGAATCCGCAACCGCTGATCACTGCTATTTTTTCTTTTAAAGATATTCTGAATGCTTTTGAATTATCGAAACAGCCTGAAACTTTAAAGGTATTGATCCAACATTAATTAAAGCAAACCAACGATATTTAATTCGGAAAAAAGTATATAGAAAAAAAAAATAAACTATTTTTGTTATTTATATTATGAACGAATTTTCAACTCAATTTATGAAAACAAATATGAAAATCCATTCCGGCCTTTTATTGTGCGCCATCGTTTTTTTGTTCGCCGTTACCGGTTGTAACAACAACAATAATAATAAAGAAGCCAACACCGCGGCGGCTGACTCCATCAACAAAGAGGTGACTCTGTCGCCCGAAACACAAAGCCTGTTGTACAAATTTCCCACACCATTCGAAGTAACCGCTATGCTTGAAAAAGCAAAAGCAGGTTATATTTTTGACATCACCAATCCTCCGGCAAATGTTACCAAATATGCTGTTGAAAAAAGCAAAGCCCTTAACCTTGGAATCTATAGTGCCGATCTTAGTTATTCGGCCACTTACAATCGTACAGATGAAACCAACAAGTTTCTTGCCTGTACCAACAAATTGGCTGATGAACTGGGCATTGCCGGTGTTTATGATCAGTCCCTCCTTGAAAAAATTAAAAAATTCAGCAATAAAAAAGACAGCCTGATCAGCATCATCAACAAAGTATTTGGAACGACCAATGAATTTTTATCCAAAAATAACCGGAACCAGATTGCAGTTCTGATTGCAACAGGCGGTTTTGCTGAAGGTCTTTACCTTGCTACCACCCTGGGCGAAATTTCAAAAGACAATGCAAAAATCATGAACGTTGTTGCCGGCCAAAAAGAAAATTATCAAAAACTCTTAACAATCCTGGAAGCATATAACAACGACAAAAACATTAAACCGGTTACCGATGAATTAGCTAAATTAAAACCCATTTGGGAAAGCTACGATCTTACATCAGGCAAAAAAATCCCACAACAAAAAGTATCCGAAATCAGCGACCTCGCAGAAAGTGTTCGCCTGTCTTTTATAAAATAACTTGCCTTTTTAAATATATAACCGTCTTTGTTTCAAGGACGGTTTTTTTATTGGCTCTAATTCCTTACTTTTGATTCAGGCAAAATTACAACTTTATGTCTGAACCAATCCTGATGGCGCTGGTACAGCTCTTCGCCATCGTTTCTGCTTCTGTTAAAAAACAAGTCTCAAAAACATCCAGAACCATCCTGGAGTCCTATCTTCAACAACACCTGAATGCACAGGAGCTGGATGAATACCTGAAACTTTATGATGAACTAATGCTTTTTCATCAGCCCGAAGAAGAATTGACTCAGCTACAGCAAGTAGACGTTTCTGATAAAATCCGAACAATTTGTGAAAAAATCAGGAAACAACTCCCAGCAAAGGACCGGCTAATCGTTTTTATCAAATTCCTTGAATTTATTGAAGAACTCTCACGAATAGAAAATGGGGCTCCTGCTATTGAAAAAACCATAGCTGAAAAATATATTCAGGTGTTTAAAGAGGGATTTGCTTCACCCGATCAGGAATTTACCGATGCCAAAGCCTTTATTTTTGATCCCCTTGGTAAAGAAGTTCACCCCGATCATTTATTGATCATCGATGCAGTCCCAGGCAAGACACAAGGCAATTACAAGCATGTTTTCCGGGAACACCTCCAGGGTAAAATCTATTTCCTTTTCGTTCCTTCGGTAAGAACCTTGATCTTCAGATACCAGGGAACAGACGAGATTTATCTCAACGGACATTGTGTCCTTTCCAACCGGTCTCTGGTTTTCGACAACGGAAGTATCCTGAAAAATCTTAAAATTGCTCCGGTTTATTTTGCTGACATTGCCACTCAATTCCTCCATTCCAAAGAAAAAGTTCAGATTGAATTTACCGCTAAGGAAATTGAATATCAATTTAAAAACAGTTCCAATGGCATTCATCCGTTCAGTTTTACCGCCAATTCCGGAGAATTGATCGGGGTGATGGGTGGAAGCGGTGTCGGAAAATCAACCTTATTGAATGTTCTGAACGGCAGTTTACCACTCAAATCCGGAAATATTCTGATCAATGGTCATGACCTGGAAAAAGAAAAAGATGAACTCAAGGGGATCATCGGATTCGTACCTCAGGATGATTTATTGATTGAAGAACTGACTGTTTTCCAGAATCTATACTATAATGCAAAACTCTGCTTTAAAGACTTCTCAGAAACTCAGCTGATTCGGGCTGTGATGCGGGTATTGCTCGATATCGATCTGATCGGGATTAAACACCTGGCCGTGGGAGACCCAATCAATAAATTGATTAGTGGAGGACAACGAAAACGATTGAACATTGCCCTGGAACTGATCCGCGAACCAGCGGTACTGTTTGCCGATGAACCAACCAGTGGACTTTCGTCCATGGATTCGGAGATGGTAATGTTGCTGCTTAAAGAACAAACCCTCAAGGGCAGACTGGTTATCGTAAACATCCATCAACCCTCCTCCGACATTTACAAATTATTTGATAAGCTGTTGATCATGGACAAGGGTGGGTTTCCGATCTATTATGGGAACCCGATCGATGCCCTCACCTATTTTAAAACCATCAGTCATCACGTAAATCCTGATGAAAGCGAATGTCAGAGCTGCGGGTATGTCAATCCGGAACAATTGCTGCAGATTACGGAATCGAAAATTGTCAATGAATATGGCCGTTTAACAGGAAACAGGAAAACAACTCCGAAAGAATGGTATGAATCGTTTCGGAAATTCATTCAGCCGACTCTATTGAAAAAGGTGGAAAAAAAGGAAGTTCCGAAAAGTTTTTTTAAAGTTCCCGGAACTTTCAGGCAATTCAACATTTTTAGTATCCGGAATTTACTTACCAAATTGACCAATCGCCAATATCTGATGATCAATTTGCTGGAAGCCCCATTCCTGGCAGCTTTGTTGGCTTACCTTACCCGATATTCACAAGGAGATCAATACCATTTCAGCGACAATCGGAATCTGGTCCCTTATCTTTTTATGAGTGTTGTCGTCTCGCTTTTTCTAGGGATGATGGTGAGTGCGGAAGAGATCATCAAAGACCGTAAACTATTAAAGCGCGAAGCCTTTCTGAACCTGAGCCGATTCAGTTATCTTAATTCAAAAATTATTTTATTGTTTGTGTTGTCAGCAATTCAAACCATTCTATATGTATTGGTCGGTAACTGGATACTTGGAATCAAAGAGATGACCCTCCCCTATTTTCTAATCCTGTTTTCCACTTCTTGCTGTGCCAATATGATCGGACTAAATATCTCGGCAGGATTGGATTCCGTTGTGGCGATATATATTCTCATTCCCTTTATCATTGTTCCTCAACTCCTGCTCAGCGGAACCATTGTTCCTTTCGACTATCTTAACCCATCTATTGCCTCCCGTGAAAAAGTGCCATTAGTTGGGAACGTGATGACATCACGTTGGACTTTTGAAGCCTTGGCAGTGGAACAATTCAAGAATAACAAATATGAAAAAATATTTTATCCCTTTGATAAAGAAATATCGCACTATGCTTACTTAACTGCATTTCTTATCCCTACACTAAAATCTGAAATGGATGAATGTCAGCGAAATCTGGCAAAAAACGAAAATGCAACCAAAACGGCCAATTATTTTACCATCCTAAAAAAAGAGATACCTACCCTGCAAAAGGAAGCCGGATTTCATTCATTTCCTTTTATGACCGGCCTAACGAAACAAAATTTCAATGATTCGGTAGTACAAAACACCAAATCGTACCTTGATTCATTAAGCCGATGTTTTTCATCACGAATGACCGACGTTATTTCCCAAAGCGATGCAGTGTATGAAAAGTTGTCAGGTGAATTGGGCAGCGAGGGCGTATTTCAATTCAAACAAGCCAATTATAATGAAAATCTTGCCGATCTGGTACTGAACAAAGGAAGTGAAAATAAAATTCTTGAAGACAAGGGAAGGCTCATCCGCAAGAAAGATCCGGTTTTTATGGATCCCCTTTCTCATGACGGGCAAGCTCATTTCTATGCTCCGGTTAAATATATCGGCACCTGCGAGATTGACACCCTCTGGTTTAATTTTGCCATCATCTGGCTGATGTCGTTTATTCTTTATTTAACATTGTTATTTGACGTTCTTCGTAAAATCATTACCGGATTTAAAAATCTGAAATACTCCCGGAAATGATTCATTGCAATAACAAGAAAACAACCACCAGGATTCCACAAACCTCAAATTAATTTTTCTCCAATCCATTTTCCCGGATGGTGTTCAATTCGCTGATTGTAAAAACTCCAGCTTTTAACAATTTGTAAAACTGTTCAGATACCCCATCCCCAAAAACCAAGACATCGTCGGTATTGATGGTTACTTTTACTCCATGGTCAAAAAGAATCCGGATGGGGTGGGTTTTATAAGATCTGACTCTTTTCAGCTTGATGTTACTTGTGGGGCATACATTTAATTGAATTTTATTGTCGGCCAGCCACTTCATCACTTCATTGGAGTCGGCCGCTCCGATTCCATGTTGAACTGCATCCAGTCCAAGCACCTCCACTGCTTTTTTAACCGAATCGGCAGATCCGAATTCTCCCGCATGTGCTTTACACTTCATCCCTTGACTTTTTGCAAAACGGTACAACTCCTTGAAATTTTCGATGGGTTGTGCAGTTTCATCATCATAAAGATCAATGGATTGGAAATAGTGATAATCAAGAAAGGGTTCAAAACAAGAGAGCAACATACGGAGTGGAAGGCTTCTGGAGAAACCCAATTCAGGCCTGAAATCAATCTCAGGTGCCACAATTTGATGGTAATGTTTCAACCCAGCAACAATCCTGTCTGGATGGATATTGAACATTTTCCAGAAGGTGACATCAATGCTCATTTCGATCTTAGTCACTCCATCAAATCGGGCCTGAACAAAAGCAGCTTCCACTCCTTTTTCAAAGGCTCCCGAAATATTAAAAAACGGACGAAATTCCTTCCCGATCCAACGATTCAGATCACCAATTCCCGCTTCCTGCGCGTGAAATCTGGCCAACTTTTTCCCGTAATATTTCTCAATAACCGATCGTTTACCGCTTAGCAAACAATGATTATGAAGATCGCTTTTGGGAAGTGTACGAATCGTATGAATCGTAGAAGGCTCATTCATGGTCTAAAATTTCCCGGAAATTCCAAAATTAACTACCCCTCTGAAACCGTATCCCCATTCCATAAATGCACCGATTTCTTTGCCAATCCTGATGCCAAAAGCATTGACATGAAAAGCAGCCGAAATACCCGAATCGGTTGAAACTGAATTGCCAGTCCGATCCTGCCAGAAAACATACGAAGCGCCGACCTGAACGCCTGAATACATGGAGATGAGCCCTTTGTGAACATAGTAAAAATCGACTCGTGGCATGACAGTAAGAAGATAATAATTGTAAGAATAATCAATCCCGGATTTACCCCGGATAACAGTACTGATCGGGTTTACACTAACCGATGCCCCAACGGCTACCCAGGGGGCAAGATGACGATGATATTCGAGACTTGCCGCTCCATAAAATGAGCATTTGTAATCGGTGATCGTATCCCGGAATATAGAAATACCAATTGCCGGCCAGACCGACATCAAGGAATTTGCCATTTCGGGACCGGTGATGACCCCATAGCCGAGACGGATTTCGTTTTTAGATGTATTTTCCTGTCCATTTACGTTGGATGCAAGAATTGTCAGAATTACCAGAAAGGTTAGGGTTAGTTTTGTCTTCATCGTTTTAAAATTTTTAGTGAATATATAAAATTTATTGATGTTATAATTTCAAGGAAACCATAAACTGATCAGCCGGTAACATGGGCCCGTAAGCCCTGGAATAGCCCAAAGAAAGGGTTGATTTTAACAAAGAAAACAAGACCAGTTCAAGATCAAGCTGGGCCCCACTGGCGAAATAATTATTCTGTGCTTGATCATTGGCCATATTGGTAAACAAACCCATCCCGAATAAAGAAAAACGCGCATAGGTAGAATAAAAGCCAAGCAACCCAAGCTTTTTGAAACGAATGGGTTTAAAATTTATTTCGGTTGAAAATTTCCCGTAATTCAGTGCCGAAATTTCATCAATCTGGACTCCCGGAAAACTTGACATTTCACGGTACTGTTGAGCCGAACGATAATCCAGATAGTTGTTCCCGAATCCGCCAAAATAAAAGTAAGAGTTGGTTTTATCCGATTCCCCAAAACTCTGCCCTGCTGAGGTGCGAAACCAAAGTGAAGAATTGCGTAGCGGAAGCAAAAATCCAAAATCAAAATTATTGATCAACTGTGGGTAAAATGTTTCGCGGGCAAAACTGGTATAGGCATATACATTCCAATCGTAACCCTGCTCAGCTTCTATAGCGCCAAGTGATTTTCGCAATATACTTTTATGGAAATTCAGGGTTCCTATATAAAGATTCCTATAATCAGAAGCAATATTTTGATAATAGGGTAATGTTTCGAGATCTCCATACGCTGTGAGCTTAATATAAAAATCCGTTTTATGCGGAGAAAGCCGATTAAACAATTTATAATATTTTACAGAAAATGAATATCCAGCACGACTGAATTTTGTGGGCCCGAAAAGATCGTAAAAATCAGCATAATTATATTGCCCTGTAAAGGTCCAGTTCCATAAGGAATAATCGACAGAGAGATGTACTGTTTGCGCTAACGGCAAAGAAGGATTGGGGGAAAATGACCACTTCAGAGTAAGCGCATTAAGTCCCATCGGATCCATAAAATTCATGCGGTATCCAGCGGTCAAATAACATTTATATCCTTGAAGGATTGGATAAGCGCTGGCCAGTTTCATTTCTTTGATCGGAACATACCGTTTTTCTGTAACCTTAAGTGAATCAAGATGGATCTTTGAAGGAGGTGGCAACATCCAACTTTCAACCTCTGGATATTTTTTATAGATCTTTTGGCCCAAATATTCAATGGCATTAACATCAGGAAGCGTATCAATTTTCATAATCACCGGGGTCATCCCATCGTGTGAATAATCAAGAAGTAACATCGAATCGTTTGAAATGGGTAAAGGCCTGAAAAAACCAGTTATTGCATTGGTCAGAATTTCCGGTTTCAGCGTTGTAAGAGATATTCGGAAAACATTGGATACCCCAGTGTAATATGACGTTCCATAAAGATATTTTCCATCGGGCGAAAAAACAAAATTCGCTGCCGGATTATCTTCAAATTCATAAATCGACTTGAACTCCGTTTTTCCTGCCAGAAGATCGGGAATCCGCATCAGGATCAATTTTTGCTTTCCCTGAATATCCGACAAAGTACCAGAGATCCACAATCCGTCGGGAGAGATGTCAAGATCGGAAAAGTCTTTCCCAAAAGGCAAAGTATAAAGCTCCTGCCATTTCTTATAGGGGGGCAGTATCCGGATGAGGATCGATCGTCCACTCATGCTCTGAACACCATAGATAGCACGGTCTTTTCGGTTAAAGACCAAATTACCCGCCCGGTCGTATTTGATTAATTTTTCCGTTTTCCCCGTTTTCAAATCAATGGACTGAAGTCCACGCCAATCATTGTTATGGGTAGAGGTGAACAGTATTTTCAAAGAATCATCATAGGCCAGGCTGGTAACATAATATAACGACGGACTAAGGACAGGCATTATTTTAGTCATTTTCCCAGACATAAGATCGATGCTGGCAATATGAGCCAATTTTCCAGGGTAGTTGACCGCTAAATAGATTTTTTTTCCCTCTTTATTGTAATAAAACCTGGAGGCAGAACCTAAAGGTTGGTCAACGATCTTCCGAAATTTACTAACCGGGAATTGTTGGATTTTTGCAAGATTACCATTTTGAAATTGATGCTCCCATTCGATCCATTTATTCCATTCCTGTTGGATCGGAATACCATAAACCTGTTTGAACTGGTTTGCATAAAACCGGCGACTGGTATCAGTACGTGAATAAAATTCTTTAAGCTTGCTCATTCCATATTGATAGGCAAGATAGCTAATAAATCGAGTTCCATACAGATAAGAGTTCACTCCAACCTGGAAATCGATAGTAGTTCCTTCCGTTTCAAGTCCGATCACATTATAAAAAAAACTACTGTCACGAACCATAGTCCTGAAAACCATTTCATCATATCCTCCCATCACACGCCCCACGCCGCCACTCATCCAGGTTTCCATAAAAACAGCAATTCCTTCATGATACCATCGAGGAGAATACCATCGGGGAGTGGTAAAATAACTATAAACCAGAGAAAGCGGATCACGGTTATCGGGTGATACTTTTCCTCCGAAAATCTTCTGCAAAACGCGGTCACTTTTCGAAGCATTATCACACATCACCTGGTGCGTTAATTCATGACTCATTAACCATTGCATCCTCTCATTAGAGGGAACAACCGAATAGGTATAATCAAAAGGAGAGATCCCGATGTTTAGAAAATTCCAGGGGATCACCATGGTACCCCCATTCCCAACATCCGAAAAGTCGTTGAATAATATATTTGTCTCCCCAGAAGGTAAGTAATTCCAGAACTGTTGGTGAAACTGGAGCGCATTTTCGAACGATCGTACGGTATGCGGCACCAGGTATGAAGTATTTTTGTCCAAAAAAACGAGTCTAACGTTCTCGGTCTCGTATTTCTGAATGTTGATTTTATGCTGGGCGAAAAGAGGAAAAGTGAAAGATAATAAAAGTAAAGTGACAGTGAAGAATTCCTTACTTTTCATGAGTACTGGATTTTCACTGCCAATTTAACAATAAACAACAATATCTTGTATGAGAAATTTTTTTTCTTTGTTTTATCTCTCTGCCCCCATTCCCAATCCCATGCTTCTTAATTCCTGTGTCATCCCGATAAATTGTTGGCTGTATATAATAACACCTAAATCCTGGTGGCTATTGAAAATCTGATTTAACTGGGCATTTGATATCGTCATACCTAAATCCTTCATCTGGGAACTATACCCTGATTTCAGGTCAATTTGCGATTGATAAAGATTCAACCCTTGCGAGGACGAATATGCAACACCCTGTAACCTACCCAAATTATCAGCGTTATTGAGAAACGAGTTAACTTCAGATGCAGAAAATACCCTTTGCAAATCTTTCTGCGATCCATATATAAACTGTAATGTTGGTTTGTCGTATACAAGCACATTTCCTACCGATGAAGAACCGAGATCTCTATTTGCAGCCACTACATGTCCCATTTGTTGTGCCTGGATGATTTTTCCCAATTGCTGGCTTGATCCAAATTCAACTGCTTTAATTTGAACTGAGTTCAAAAGACTTGCCACATTCTGAATGTTTTGTTGTGAGGCGACTGAATTGAGTGCTTGCTTTCCCAAAACGACGGCATTCAATTCCTGTTGCGAAGAAAGTGCATAGGAAAGAAGCTGGGAACAAAGCGTTTTGTTCTGAAGCATGCCGGCTAATTGAATCCCTTTTACCAATAACTGGTCGCGAATGGATTTTAAATTGGCCAACTCGGTTTTTTTGGCTTTCAGCGCCTTGTTCGTTAATATAAAACCGTCCATCGAACGAAGTGCCAGATTAAAGATTGAGTCTTTTTCATTCAGGTTATTTACATAGACACTAAAATCCCGAAGATTCTTTTCCACATCCAGCGACTGGTCTGATTCATCTTTTAAATAAAACCCTGTGAGCATACTGATCGTAGTACGCAAGGTTTTGTTATTGTTTTTAATAAAATCCGAATAATCCTGTAATATACTCACTTTAGCACCCCCACCAGCCTGATTGTAAAGCCCTTGATCCTGAAAAGCATTGATACAGGAATCGATTTTATTACTAAAATCCTGGGTAAATAATGAAAAATAGATCAATCCCTGAATCATATTCCGTAATTGGCTGGTATCCGTTAGCAGTTCGCTCCGGAGCATGACATCCTTCTCAGTCATCTGGATTTTATGATACTTGTCCGCTTTCCCAATGGTTCCGGAAGTTATCCCTTTGAAAACTGTTGGGAACATAAAGGAAATGGCAATGATGACAATGGCAAGGACCAATACAATACCAATAATGATGTTTGTTTTCTTTTTCATGATAGAAAGATGATTAGGTTATTATTCTTTATTAACCTGAACTGAATTCTGGTATATCGGATTATCGTTTTGATAAATTTTAAAACTAATTTGATGTGGTAAGCTGTTTTTATTATAGAGCTGGATAATAAATTTGTTATCGCCTACATTATTGATTTGAACGAAATTGGCAGCTGCCAAAGCAGTTGACTGATCATTCACGGTAACATTCTGAATATTTAACACTTCAAAATTGTTATAATCAAACTCCAGGGTAGATTTAACCGGATAGAGAGAAGAGAGATCAATACGAATCTCCACCAGTTTTGAAGAGTATCTTACATTGCAGATGGATTTCACGAGGGGATTTTCAAATTGAAGCACATCAGCTGTTTTCATATTATCGAATGAGCGTGAATCGTAAAGTGTTCCTTTCATCTCGGAGACGGCATTTTTTTCGGACTTGAGATTGGGCTGAAAAAAAGAAAACAAAAACAATCCCGTAAAAACACCCAAGAGAAAGACAAAACCGAATTTCACAACCGGTTTTTTCCAGAGACTACGAACCACTATTATCTCTGGTTTTTTTTCTGATTGATGATATGCATTCATATTGATTTTATTTAAAATTTCATTTTTCAAATCGACATCCAGAGAAGCAGACCGTTCCAATTCGAACTGGCGTTCTATTTTCTCCCATTGAGTTTGTCCTATATTTTCTTTTTCATTCATTTTCAAAAAACCCTTTTTCGATCAGAATTTTATGAAGCTGTTCCCTGGCGATAAACAACCTTGATTTGACTTTCTTTACCGGAATTTTAGTTGTTTCTGCAATCTCTTCGTACGATAGCCCGCAATAATATTTTAGCAATAGCAACATGCGGTATTCCCCCTGCAACACTCGCAATCCGGCATGTAGGCGTTTGCTCTGTTGCTCCTGAAAAAGGTTATCAGGTTCTTCAGCCGGTATGGTTTCAACCATTTTCAGGTTTTCCACCGGGTGTTTGGCCTTTATCCAATTAATGGTTTCATTGATCGCAATCCGGTAAATCCAACTGAAAAAGCGGTATTTGAAATTAAAACTACCCAGTTTCTCAAAGGCTTTCACAAAAATATCCTGTGTCAGATCACGGGCAACTTCCACATTACCAACCATTTTAAGCACCATGTTAAAGATCGTTTTCTGGTACCGGTCAATCAGTACTTCGAAGGAGGATATACTGCCCTTGATCACTTCATACACAAGTTCATTATCATCCTTCACTATCATAAATACAATGGAAGTTAGAAAAGTTGGTGAAAGGTATAAATATTTTTGACTATTTAAGCAACGAAATTTTCCACAAATCTTTGCGATTCATTCGTAAAACCGGAACAATTGCCAGATAGCCGGCCCTTCCGATACTTCGTTCGAGCGCTTTTAACTCTTTGAGTTTAGCAGGAATTTCAGGATCAGGGGGCAAAACCAGATCATTTTCTTTAAGCATTAAGTGACTTTTTGCTTTCAATGACAATTCAAGATAAAGACTGATAAAGCAATACATATCAAAAACCTCTTCCTTTGGAAAATGGTGTTTCACCGACAATAAGAATTCACCTGTCTTAGTCTCCGAAAACCGGCCTTTCTTAATCATTCGCAAAATAGCTACCTCCGAATCGAATTCTAATTCAAGCCAGTTCCGGATGGTTTTTTCATTTTCCTGGAAGATCAGAACAATACTGATAGGTACGATAACCAAGACAAGTACAGTGGAAATAAGAGGGGATAGAAGAAACTGATTAAAGATCCCATGAATCAAGATGGCAGCCAAAGCGCCTGTAGTGGTAGCCATGGCCAGATTCGATCTGCGGTTCAGTGCACTCATACAAAGAATGCCAAAAATGGCGGTAGTGCCGCAATGCATTACCGCAGTCCCGAATCCTCGGGTAATCCACACCATCAGGTTACCTTCATCGCCAGCATAACTGAATAAATAGAAAAGATTTTCGCAAAATGAAAAGACGGCTCCAATGGAAAACCCGTAAATTGCTCCATCAATCATGAATCCGATTTTGTTTTTTCGGATCAAAATCCACAAAAAAGATAACTTGAGAAGTTCTTCGATGAACGGAGCAACAAAACCAGAATAATGATCAAATGTAAAGCCCAGTAGGTAAATGAGATAGGTATTACAAAAAAAACTCAATCCGGCGCTCACCACTCCCCACATCAAACACAATAACAACAATTGCATGTTCACAAGTTTCATGCTGTCGAGATATAACAGCAAAATCAGTAAAAGAAAAACGGGAATCAGGCTGACTGCAATTTTGACAAGCATGGATATGACTTTTCGTTGGTCTTTACCGGCAACCGCAACTAGCTTTATAGCGTTGAGCTACCTTTTCTGTTTTTGATAATACCCGCATCAGATTACCACCCCAGATTTTCCGGATATCATTTTTAGAATATCCGCGATTCACTAATTCCAGGGTGATATTTCCCATTTCACTAACATCAAAGCATCCTTCTACTCCTCCTCCCCCATCAAAATCAGTTCCGATCCCAACATGGCCGATTCCGGCAACTTTGACCATGTGATCGATGTGATCGGCCACTTCGCTTACATTGGCAAGTGGTTGCGGATATCTAACATCGATAGAATACCATTCATTATTGGCAGCTTTCATTTCATCCTCACTTAATCCTTCGAAATTATGATATTTATTTCTCAGGGCTGCTCTTGCTGAATCACGAGTAGGATTAGGTTGTGGCGTTTTAACGTAATCGTTCAGGATACACATTTGTATCACCCCTCCATTTTTTGCAATGGCACGGAGCAAGTCGTCACTCAGATTCCGGGGGTTATTGCATATAGCTTTGGCACAGGAATGGGATGCAATAACGGGTGCTTTGGTTACAGACAGAACATCTTTCAGGGCCTTATCAGAAATGTGGGATACATCAACCATCATTCCCACATGGTTCATCTCTTTTACAACTTCAACTCCATAGGGGCTCAATCCGTTATTTTCCAAAGTATCTGTCGAAGAATCGCAAATGTCGTTGTTTTTTGTATGACACAGGGTGATATATCGGGCACCTCGAAGATAAAATGTACTGATCAACGAAAGATCTTTACCAATGGCATAACCATTTTCAATTCCAATGAAAACAGCCCGTTTTCCTTCCTTTTTCAATCGGTAAGCATCTCCCGGAGTGGTTGCCAGTCCGGCCAGATCAGGATATCGGTCCACAACAGCATAAAGGGTATCGAAGATCGCATTTGCTTTTTGTTTGACCTTCTCAAAACCTTGGATGGTACGCGGTCCCTGAGAAACAAAAACGGCAAAAAAAGCGCCATCAAGACCGCCCTCCTTCATCCGAGGAAAATCCACCTTGCTATGGTCTGATCGGGGATCGTGGCGGACAGACATATTGAAACCTTTTTGCATCAAGCGCAGAGGAGTATCGTTATGTGAATCAAGCGTTAGTATAGCATGGTGTAGTTCCTTAGCTTTTTTTTCAGATTTGTCATTTCCGGCCCACAACTGAACACAAAACACAACCTCACAAAAAACGATGATAAGAAATAATCTCCCCCTCATTTTCAGATTAAAATTTTTCATTTTTATTTATTACTTGTCAATAAGTTGCCTCCGATAAAGCTGGACAGTATTTTCCAAACCATAATAAAGGGCATCACAAATCAATGCATGACCAATAGAGACTTCTAACAAACCTGGAATATTTTTAGCAAAAAAAGCAAGATTCTGAAGGTTCAGATCATGTCCTGCATTAATTCCCAAGCCACACTCTCTGGCAACCTTTGCAGCATCAATAAAAGGTTTGATGGCCTCATCCCGGTTGGAAGGAAAAATTCGGGCATACGATTCCGTATATAATTCAACCCGGTCGGTTTTTGTTCTGTAAGCATTCCGGATCATTGTCGGATCTGTATCGATAAAAACCGAGGTACGGATCCCATTTTCTTTAAATCTGGCAATAACAGAAGTCAGAAATGATTGATGCGTAACGGTATCCCAGCCTGCATTGGAGGTAAGCACTCCGGGAGGATCGGGAACCAGCGTTACCTGTGCAGGTTTCACCGCTAAAACCAGATTAATGAATGATTCAGAAGGATACCCTTCAATATTGAATTCGGTAGTTAATACGGGTTTTAAAGCATATACATCGGCATAACGGATATGCCGTTCATCCGGTCGGGGGTGTACGGTAATTCCTTGTGCTCCGAAACGTTCACAATCATTGGCAGCCTTTACTACGTCCGGAAGGTTTCCACCGCGGGCATTTCGCAATGTTGCGATCTTATTTATGTTAACACTCAGCTTGGTCATTGTCCACTATTTGATGCAAAACTACAATAAAAGAAAACTCAAATCAGAGCAATGATTTATATTTGTTTCTTGATTTACATCTCCGCCATGAGGGTTATTATTCAACGTGCTTTATCGGCTTCAGTCGAGATAGAAAAAAAAGTCATCGGATCCATTCATTCAGGGTTATTAGTTTTTCTTGGTATTGAAGAAGGTGATGATGAATCCGATATTGAGTGGTTGACTCGAAAAATTGTCAATATGAGAATTTTCAACGACTCCAGCGGCGTAATGAACCTGTCGGTCAGGGAAACCGGAGGAGATATTCTGGTCATTAGTCAATTCACTTTGTTCGCCAGCACCAAAAAAGGGAATCGACCGTCATATATCCGTGCGGCATGTCCGGATACAGCGATCCCATTATATCAAGGGTTTATTGAGCACCTTTCTCTTGACCTTGGAAAGAAGGTAAGCACAGGGAAGTTCGGAGCCATGATGACGGTCAATTTAATCAATGATGGCCCGGTTACTTTGATCCTTGACAGCCGGAATAAAGAATGAAGCTGTTTCTCAATTACATATTTTAACAAAAAATTAACGTAGTGAGGTTGCACAATCCAAATATCAGGGTTAATTTTGCACCATACTAAATAGTTACTAATTACTTAAACCAAATAATTATGAAAAAAGTAGTAATGTTATTTTCAGCTGTTGTTCTCTTTGCCGGTTTAACTTTTGCTCAGACTCCACAAACACAGGATAAAACTGCAAAACCCGCAGAAAAGAAAGAATGTACAAAAGAAACGAAAACTGGTTGCGATAAAAAAACCAAGGAAGCTTGCAGCCATTCAAAAGATTCAAAAAAATGTTGTGCAAAAGATGCCAAGAAAGAAGGCACTACCACAACAAAAACTCCTGAAAAAAAATAATCTCTGGGCCGCTTTTTAGCGGCCTTTTTTTTAACTCGTCCGTCCAGGTATTCTAAAAACGATTGGCATTCTGACCATCACACGAACAGGCCGGCCATTGCGTTTCCCTGGACTCCATGCCGGCATTTCTTTAGTTACCCTTATTGCCTCTTCATCGCACCCCCCCCCAATTATTTTATTTACTTCCACATTGGAAATGGAACCATTGATTTCCACAATGAACACAACCATTACAACTCCTTGTATCTTACTTTTCAAAGCAGGAAGAGGATAACGGATGTGTTGTCGCAGATAATATAACCGGGCTTCATCTCCCCCAGGGAAACGGGGAAAAACATCGATCGTGGTAGCTAATCCGGTATCATCACCGGTACCAGTCCCCAGTCCAGAACCACCCGGACGTTCCAGTGAATCATTTTTGGTTTTAATATCTTCCGTATCTTTTTTTTCGGGAGGATCTTCTATTTTTACAGGTTCATCAGGCCTTACCGAATCTGATACAATAGGGGCTTGCAGAACCTCCTGCTCGGGCTTCGACAAGGCTTGTAACAATTTACTCATCTCTTCATCAGGAAGTGGCATGAGGCCAGTATAATCCACTTCATACATCATATCTCCTTCAATTAAAGGAATCGGTTCAAAATAATAGATAAGAAAAGGGATTATGGCGATAAGCAACACCCCAGAAATTCCGATGATCGTTGAAATACCCAGATATCGATTATACTTTTTCCGTAACGTATAGGCACCATACTCCTTATTTCTTCCTTCAAATGCAAGATCAGTGAGATCCGGTGGCCTACTGTTATTATGCATCCAGATATTTTTTCAGCATTTCGATTTCCCGACGCTCCCGTTTGGTAGGACGTCCAGCACCCCGCTCCCGGAATTCAAATCCAGATAATTGATTCTGCTTTAATTTTTGATATTCTTCAGCCGGGGTTTGGTCTTCCATGAATTCAGGAACCCGTTTAGCCGGCAATCTCCGATCCGACAGGGTAACCACCTTCACGGTTTTAGTGATCGGAGGTGATGAAATCGTCAGGATTTGATTCAATTTTATCGTATAGGAGGGTTTTACAGGCTGGTCGAGAATTTTCACTTTTCCAGCGCGACAAGCCTCCGAAGCCTGGCTGCGTGTTTTAAATAAACGCATGGCCCAAAGCCATTTATCGATTCGCAACCCCTCCTCCATACTACTATTTTTGCCGGAAATACACTTCTATTGGGACTCCATTAAAATTAAATTTCTCCCTGAGTTTATTTTCAATAAAACGTTTGTATGACTCTTTTAAGTATTGAGGGTGGTTACAGAAAAACGCAAAAGAGGGAAATGCTGAATGTAGCTGTTGAGCATATTTGATACGTACATATTTCCCTTTGGTGACTGGTGGTGGAGTTGCCTCGATGATGGGTAAAATAAAATCATTAAGCTCGGATGTACTGATTCTTCTTGATCTGTTTTTAAAAACCTGAACAGCTGTTTCAACAGCTTTAAAGATTCGCTGTTTGGCGATCACAGAAGTAAAAACCACAGGAACGTCACGGAATGGGGCAATTTGTTCAAAGATGGATGCTTCAAAATCTTTATGGGTATTTGCTTCCTTTTCAACCAAATCCCATTTGTTAACCAGGATCACAACCCCTTTATGATTTTTTTCGATCAGGGAAAAAATATTAAGATCCTGCGCTTCGAATCCACGTTCCGCATCGACCATAAGAATACATACATTACTGCTTTCAATCGACCGGATAGCCCTCATCACGGAATAGAACTCGATATTTTCCGTGACTTTAGCTTTTTTCCTGATTCCAGCGGTATCGATCAATTCAAAATCCAAGCCAAAATAGGTATAGTGCGAGTGAATGGAATCGCGGGTTGTCCCAGGAACCGGAGTAACAATGTTGCGGTCGTTTCCAAGCAACATATTGACCAGTGAAGATTTTCCCGCATTTGGTCGTCCTACAATAGCGATTTTTGGGATTTCTGGTTCCTCCGGTAAAGTTTCATCTTTGATGGTTTCCAGCTCTTCCATTTGGAAATCACGGACCACTTCGTCCATTAAATCACCAGTGCCACTACCACTGGTTGAGGCAATGGAATAAATTTCGCCAAGACCCAACTGGTGAAATTCGTGAATGTCATTCACCATCTTGTAACTGTCTACTTTATTGGCAACCAACAAGACCCTTTTTTTCGAGCGGCGTAACATATCAGCAACATCAACATCCATTGGGGTTAATCCTTCTTTGGCATCGACTAAAAAAAGAATCACATCGGATTCATCAATGGCAAGCCTGACCTGTTTCTTTATTTCTTCTTCAAAAACATCCTCCGAATTATCAACATAACCACCGGTATCAATAACTGAATATTGTTTTCCATTCCAATCACCCATTCCATAATGCCGGTCGCGGGTAACACCACTGGTAGGATCAACAATCGCATCCCGTCCGCCACATAAGCGGTTAAAAAGTGTAGATTTTCCTACATTGGGGCGACCTACGATAGCAATGATATTTGTCATATAATTAATTTAGTGTTAAGTGATTAAGTGTTAAATAAATCGTTATCTTCTTTATTACCCTGTCACTTTTCACTTGTCGAAGGATAACCAAAGCGTTTCAAAGCCTGATCGTCTTCACGCCAGTCTTTAGCCACTTTTACGCGTAACTCTAAAAAAACATGCTGACCTAAAAAAGATTCAATATCTTTTCGGGCCACGGTTCCCAATTTTTTTATGGCTACACCCTGATGACCGATCAGAATACCTTTTTGAGATTCTCTGGAAACGTAGATGGTAGCAGAAATTCGTGTGAGATGTTCTTCTTCTTTGAATGATTCAATAGCAACTTCCGTTGAGTAGGGTATTTCCTGCGAAAAGTAAAGTAAAATCTTCTCACGGATGATTTCCGAAATGAAAAAACGCTGACTCCGGTCGGTCAGTTCATCTTTGGGGTAGAATGGGGGCGATTCGGGAAGATCATGAAGAATGGCTTTAAAAACCTGATCGAGGTTGACTTTATGCAAGGCAGAAACAGGAAGGATCGTGGCTTTATCTAACGTTCCCCTCCATTTTTCCGCCTCCTTTTCAAGAACCTCCATGTCACCCAGATCAATTTTGTTGATCACAACGATTACAGGCTTTGTTGTCTCTTTCAGTTTCTTTAGTATCTCCTCCTGATGAAAATCATTTCCGGCTTCGGTAACAAGCAGAATAACATCGGCATCGTCAAGCGCAGAAAATACGGCCGACATCATTGCGCGATGAAGTTTGTAATGAGGTTTGATCACCCCCGGAGTATCGGAATAGACAATTTGGAAATTTTCGTCGCTGAATATTCCCATAATCCGGTGCCGGGTGGTTTGTGCTTTTGGGGTAATGATCGATAATCGTTCTCCCAGCAACGCATTCATTAATGTAGATTTACCCACATTGGGATACCCGATAATTGAGACGAACCCGGCTTGATGTATCATAATTTTTAAAATGATTTTTGGATAGGATATTACAATTCACTATCTTTGCATCGCGAATATAAGTACAAAGGTACAAAAAAATACAGTGCGGGGTGGAGCAGAGGTAGCTCGTTGGGCTCATAACCCAAAGGTCATAGGTTCGAATCCTGTCCCCGCTACAAGGTCAAGTCTAAAGTGCAGGGTGCAAAGTGTAAAAAAATTACAGTTTGCACTTTTCGTTTTACACCTTAGATTTTTTAACTTACACCTTTCTCATTACTTTCTTCCGGAAAATCAGGCAGTTTCAGATTTCAATAATTGCTTCAACACCGTTCCCAGATAACGGTATTGTTCCAGCGAATTATAGAGCTGAACAGAGATCCGGATTAATCGTGTAGGGGGATTGGGCGAACACCAAACAGGAATTTCCATGTTAAATTCACGGAAAATGCGGTCTTGAAATGGATCTACTCCTTTATAATCAGTAAAAACAATGGTTTCAGGAGGAGTCAGTGGAAGGGTAGCCATACTGGCAATCATCGAATCGGGACAAGGTTTTTCAATATTCAGTTGCTGACAAAGCAGATTCCGTGCTTCCAGGCAGAGATCATGATTCCGTTGCATCAATTCCGGCCATCCTCCCGGGAAAAAGGCAGCCAGATAATCGATGGCATCACCCACACACAGTGCGGGAGTGGGATCGAAGGTCCCCGGCCAATAAAACCGTTCAGTAAAAGGTTGGGCTTTATGCCCTGCATGGCTGATTACAAGGGGGTGGATCTGATCCTGTTTATCTCTTCTCACATGCAGGAGAGCCGTACTTTTCGGCGTACATATCCATTTGTGACAATTTCCAGTATAATAAGCAGCTCCGATATTCTCCAGGTCAAGGGGAATACTTCCCGGGGCATGTGCGCCATCAATAAAAGTATCAACACCTTTTCTTTCCAGCTCTTTTACAATGGCAGCCACGGGTTGAATGATCGCGGTGGCCGATGTAATATGATCAATCAACGCAATCTTAGTGCGGGAAGTCACTTTTGAAAGAACTGCCTCCAGAATAACATCGGGGGAATTGATTGGAAAATCATAGCAAGCCTCAATAAGATGTGCTCCCGATTGTTCGCAGATGAATTCCACCAATCTTCTGCAAGCAGCATAGGTATGATTGGTGATCAGAATCTCATCACCCGGCTTGAAATGGAGCGAACGGAAAACTGTACTTACCGCTGTTGTGGCATTTTGAACAAATACCAGGTCGTGCGGGGAAGCATGTACAAAATTGGCCGCTTTTATTCTGGACAATTCGAACATTTCTTCCATTTGGCGAATCAGAAATCTTACTGGGCCTGATTCAAGTTTCTCGCGGTATTCCGATTGTTTCTCAAGGATGGCAGAAGGTGTTGCACCAAACGAGCCATGATTTAAATAGATCATTTTAGGGTCAAGAATCCACTGGTTTGCAAATTCAGATCCTTTCAAAGCATCAATTAAAGACATTTTTATTGTTTTATTATTCAACTTCGAGGATTAAACCCTTCAAATACTCTCCTTCCGGATGATAAATACTTACCGGATGATCGGGTCCTTGCGACAAACGGTGCAGGATTTTTACCTTCCTTCCTGTTTCCAGGGCGGCCGACATCAGGGCCGATTGGAACATGTCGTGAGAAATGGCCTGTGAGCAGGAAAAGGTAAAGAGCAATCCACCCGGGGTCAGCCTTTTCAAAGCCTGTGCGTTGATGTGAATATAAGCATGCAAGGCATTGTTGGTTACAATATGGGTTTTTGCAAATGCCGGAGGATCTAAAATGATCATATCATACTTTTCCGTTACCTCCGTCAACCATTTTTTTGCATCTGCAACATACGATTGATGCCGATCGGGGACAAATCCATTCAAGCGGATATTTTCTTCGGTCCAGTCGATCGCCCGTTGAGAACTATCCACCGAATGTACCAATGAAGCTCCTCCCTGAAGCGCAAACACCGAAAAAGCACCGGAATAACAGAAAACATTAAGTACTTTTTTGTCTTTTGCATAAAATTGGGCGAACATTCGATTTGCTCTTTGATCGAGAAAGAATCCAGTTTTTTGTCCGTGTTCCCAATCCACCATGAAGCGCTGGCCGGTTTCCAGAATCTCCCCAACCTGAGAAGTACCCATCAGATAATGATCCGTATAATCACCTGAAGGTTGATTTTGTGGAGATTTTTTGCCCGATTGGAACGATTTCATGGTTTCACCGCTTTTATCATAAATTGCTTTCAGCGATGATCCGTATATTTTCTGAAGTGCTTTAACAAATATTGGTTTCAACAGGTGCATCCCTTGAGTATGGGTCTGAAATACCGCAACTCCGTTATAATAGTCGATTACCAATCCCGGAAGTCCATCCCCTTCGGTAAAGACCAATCGATAGGCATTGGTTTGCGGATGGTTTGTCAACCCCAACCGGGTACGAAGTGAAAAAGATTGTTTTAATCTCGATATCCAGTAATTTTCATCAATGGTAGTCGGCTGAAATTCAAATATTTTAACAACGATATTACCAGGGGTAAAGTGGCCAAAAGCTAAAAATTCATTCCGGTTTGAACGGATTTCTACGATATCTCCTTCCTTAGGGTTACCTTCGGCACGATCGACTGCCCCGGAAAAAATCCACGGATGGAAGCGTTTAACAGCAGCTTCCTTTCCTGGTTTCAGAAAAATTTTAGAATATGGCATCATTGTTAATTTTTTTGTAAAGGTAAGGTTAGTTAAGATGTTCAATGTGTGAAATTTCTTATTATTTTTGTAAAAAATTAAAACAAATCCAAATGAAAAAGTATTTTTTGCTTCTATTGATCCCGGCGTTTTTAGCCTGCGGCCGTGCCGCCGAAAAGAAAGCTCAGGAATTGCAGTCTAAGTCAGACAGCCTGATGGCTCAAACTATGCAAAAAGATGAAGCTATCAATGAATTCATTCGCTCCATCAATGACATCCAGGGAACACTGGACACGATCAAACAAAAAGAAAACATCATCAACCTTACAACAGATCGCGGCGGTGAACTAAAAGTATCGGCCAAGGATCAGATCAAATCAGATATTGAATCGATATATGGTTTAATGCAAAAAAACAAAGAGACAATTAATGCATTGACTAAAAAGTTGAGAAATTCCAACATGAAAGTCGATGAGTTAAACAAAATGGTGGAACGATTGAACAAAGACCTGGCATCAAAAGCCCGTGAAATCGAAGATCTCCGTTCCAAATTAGCCAAACTCAATGCCGCATTTGAAACAGCAAATCTTACAATCGACACCCTTTCCCGCACAGTTAAAACCCAGTCGTCACAGCTCTCCAATCAATCCCAGACGATTGCCGCCCAGGATGAGGCCCTCAATACCGCTTATTATGTAATCGGCACCAGCAAAGAACTCAAAACCCAGGGTGTTATCAAAAGCGGTGAAATTTTAAGGGATTTCAACAAGTCACTCTTCACAAAAATTGATGTTCGCCGGGTAACCGAAATTCCAATCCTGAGTAAAAAAGCCAAAATTCTGTCAAATCATCCGACCAGTTCTTACAAACTCACGGGCGACAAAAAAGTAATCCAGGCTATCCACATCACAGATTATAAAGCATTCTGGTCAAATTCAAGATACCTGGTCATTTTAGTTGATTAAACAAGGTTGACTCATAAGAATTCTTTTTCATGCACCGCTAATTTGCTAAGGCGCAACATTTAAAATCATTTTTTTGCACCTTAGTGACTTAGCGGTGATTTTTTAATTTGTAGATATGCGGAAAGTTATTATTTGTTCTCTGATTTTTCTTGTTTTCAGTATGGGGGCGTTGGCCCAGAAAAATAAAGGCTTTCAATTCAAGGTAGCCTTTTACAATACCGAAAATTTATTCGATACCATTGATGATCCGCATAAAAGTGACAATGATTTTCTCCCCACTTCAAAAGTCCCCTGGACCTCTCAACGTTATTTTCTCAAATTAGATCATATTGCCAGAGCATTGGCTTCCATCGACAGCATCCAGCTTCCAGCTATCATCGGACTGGCAGAAATTGAAAACATGCAGGTGCTTCAGGACCTGATCCATAAAACCCGGTTACAAAAAGGAAATTATCAAGGCGTTCTGGAAGAAGGGAAAGATCCGAGAGGAATCGATGTTGCCTTGATCTACCGGAAAGATATTTTTAAATGTCTGGGAACCGCCGCGTTCCCCTCCGCTGCCAATTTTAAAACCCGTTTGATTCTTTATGTAAAGTTGGAAGATGCCAAAAAAGACACCTTTCATCTTTTCGTAAACCATTGGAAATCGCGCGAAGGAGGCGCTGAAGGGACGGAAGGAAAACGCATTGAAAACGCACAGATTATGCGACATTTGGCAGATTCCATTTTCGGACTCAATTCCCATGCCAATATTATTCTTGTTGGAGATTTCAATGATGAGCCTTCCAATAAAAGTATTGCTGAAACACTGAACGCCAAAGCACCCGGGAAAAAGCCAATCAGTACTTCCCTGTATAATTTATTGTATCGTCGTCAGTTGGATGGTGAAGGAACTTTATATTATAAAGATTGGGATGTTTTCGATCAGATCATCGTTTCGGGGAATTTATTGGCAAAAAAGCGGGGAAAAGGCCCTACCATCATGGCACCATACAGTTATATTTTCACTCCCGAGTGGTTGTTGTATAAACAAAAAAACGGGATGCAGGTACCTAATCGTACGGCAAGCGGGAAGGAGTATTTCGGCGGATACAGCGACCATTTGCCGGTATACACAATTGTAGTTGAAAATTAATTGGGAATTAAGCGTTATTTCCGGATTTCTTTAGGGGGAGCAGAATAGTCGACTTCCTGTAACAAACGACCGTTTTCATCAAAAAACCGCCATTTTCCTACACGCATATCCTCTTTGTAATTTCCTTCATATCTTACTTTCCCATTTTCGAAGTAAGCAGTCCTTTTTCCATCTGATTTCCCATTGACGAAAGTTCCCTGACTCCAGAGTTTACCGTTTTCATACCAATAGGACCATACTCCATTTCGTTGATTATCCTTGTAGGACCCTTCCATTTGAGCCTGTTTATTGGAATAGTATGTAGTTTCTTTGATGAGTTCCCTGCTTTCCCCTTTTCCCTTATAGATGCAAACCCGTTTGGGCGATCCATCGGGATAGGTTTCATCAACAACTTTATGCTCAAAGCGACAAGAAACAGTAAGCAACATCAATAGTACAGAAAGCGTAAGTGAATATTTCATACGATTATTTATTCTCATGATTATTTAGTGTTAAAATTTAAACGTTTACCATTACATAACTCGTTGATCTGCCCATTTTCAAAAACCAGTCTGCCATTTACCCAGGTATGGGTTACCCGGGATTTAAAGGAAATTCCCTCGAAAGGAGACCAACCACATTTAGACAAAATATTTTTCTTTTCAACCATCCATCGATAGTTGGGGTCAATCAACACCAGGTCAGCCCAGTAACCTTTACGAACAAATCCTCTATTGTTTATTCGGTATAGAATTGCCGGGTTATGACACATTTTTTCCACTATCTTTTCAATGGAAATTTTTTTCAGATGATAAAATTCAAGCATGGCTACAAGGCTGTGTTGAATCAAGGGTCCTCCGGAAGGACAGGAGGTATAAGGATTTTCTTTTTCGCTTGAAAGATGGGGCGCATGATCGGTTGCAATAAGGTCAATTTTATCATTCAGGAGACCTTCAAACAAGGCTTCGCGATCGTGAGCAGATTTGATGGCTGGATTCCATTTTATTTTCGATCCCAGTTTTTGATAATCCCGGTCATCGAACCAAAGATGGTGAATACATACTTCCCCGGTGATCATTTTTTCGATAAGCGGACGGTCATTCTGAAGCAATTCAAGTTCTTTGGCAGTTGAAAGATGAAGCAAATGCAACCGGGATTTATGTTTCCTGGCGAGGGTTACAGCTTTTTGAGAAGAGAGGAAACAGGCTTGTTCACTGCGGATCAGGGGATGGGCAGAAAAAGGGATTGCCGCTCCATATTTTTTTTTGAATTTTTGAAGGTTTTCCCGGATTACCGGCTCCTCTTCCGCATGAACGGCAATCAGTAATGGGGAAGCGGCAAAAATTGAATCCAGCGTATCCGGATCATCAACCAGCATATTTCCGGTAGAAGAACCGAGGAAGACCTTCAATCCGCAAATACGATTTGGATCAGCCTTTTCGATTTCAGAAAGGTTATGGTTGGAAGCGCCTAAAAAAAAGGAATAATTTGCCAACGATTTTTGAGCAGCCAGGCTAAATTTTTCCTCTAAAATATCAAGGGTAATGGCAGGTGGCTTTGTATTGGGCATATCCATGTATGATGTCACCCCACCTGCAACAGCTGCCCTGCTTTCCGTAAAAAGGTCACCTTTATCGGTCAACCCGGGTTCGCGAAAATGAACCTGATCGTCAATAACTCCCGGAATAAGTAATTTTTGCCTTGCATCGATGCAGACAATCTGATGGGGTAATTGAAAATCCTCTGGAATATTACCTTGGAATATTTCAGCAATTCTCCCCTCCTTTACCAAAACAGTCCCGGTAAAGCAAGCCATTTCGTTAACTATCCGGGCGTTATAAATTAAATAGGAAGGATCCATTTTTTTTGAAGAGATTTCTCCATCGGAGGCTAATGACCCCAAAAACCGCTTCTTTAAATATCCCTTTGCTCATTTTTGATTCGCCCAAGGTGCGATCGGTAAAAATAATGGGCACTTCGATAATTTTAAAGCCCAGTTTCCAGGCAGTATATTTCATTTCTATCTGAAAGGCATATCCGGTAAACCTGACTTTATCAAGTTGGATTGTTTCAAGGACTTTACGTGTATAACAAATGAATCCAGCAGTGGTATCCATTATTTTCATACGGGTAATAAAACGTACATAGATAGAAGCTCCGTACGACATCAGTACCCTGCCCATCGGCCAGTTCACTACATTTACACCAGTTATATAGCGGGAACCAATAATGAGATCACCTCCTTGATTTTTTGCAGCATCATACATCCTGATCAGATCCTTAGGATTGTGCGAAAAATCAGCATCCATTTCAAAAATATAAGTATAATCCCTTTTCAGGGCCCAGCGAAAACCATGTATATAAGCAGTTCCCAATCCTAATTTCCCTTTCCGTTCTTCCATAAATAACCGTCCGGGAAATTCATTCATTAGAGATTTCACAATGGCTGCGGTTCCATCAGGTGAATTATCTTCTACAATGAGGATGTCAAATTCCTTTTCAAACGAAAACACTTTCCGGATGATGAGTTCAATGTTCTCCTTCTCATTGTATGTAGGTATGATAACTAAACTATCCGCCACAAGTCGCTGGATTTAATTTGATTTGATTTTTTAAATAACGAAAAAGGTGACCCCGTATTGCATCCGGGTCATGTTCTTCTGTTATTAATTGAATTTGATTTTTTTCACAATTTCCCCGCCCGATGTACGTAAGCGAAGTAAATAAATTCCTTTTTGCAGTGACAATTGATCTAACCTGATCAGATTATTCCCTTTGTTAACCTGTATTTCCGATTGCCACACAACCGATCCAGTAAAATTAAAAAGTTCTGCTGAAACAGTTTCACTTGTCTTTGAAGTAAATCCTAAATTAACATAGGATGTAGCTGGATTCGGATAAACCTGAAGTTGAGAGATCACTTCATTCTGCTCGTTCATTCCCACTCCATACTTGAAGGTAATCCTAACCGTATCCGATTGAACTCCATACTGATCCACGACACGACAATATATTTTTTTGACCCCATGACCAACGCCTGATGAATCAACTTTAATGATTTGGGTAAGATCACCTGTTGACCATACATAGCTTGTAAACTGTCCGGCATCCAGGGTAACGGTATCGCCGGCGAAAACTGTTTGGTCAGGTCCAAGATCCAGAACAGGATGATCGCTCACCGGAATAGCCTTGTTAAAGCGATACGTAAAATCCTGGAAAAACAAATTGCAGATGGCTGGATCATGAATTACGATGGAGTTTTCGTCGTTGCTTACATTGGCTGCATCGCTCCAGTTATGGGAACCGGTCCATACAAACGGATCCGAGTTTGGATTCGATTGGTCAACGATCATCACTTTACTATGAAGTAATCCTTGTTCGTGGTATTCTCTGAAGTTGTTGCCTAAGGCAGCGCCGAGATTGGCAACAACTGTAGCATCGGAAGTAGAACGGTTTGATATGACCACTTTTGAAGGAATTCCGGCATTTGATTTGGCAATGATGGCATCGCTGATCACCTTCCGGGTAATGAGCATCGTACCGATTTCCAGATCATTGTTTACAGTGCCGATGTGATTGATGATCTGTTGGTTTACTCCGTCGCTCGGGCTGAAATAGAGTTCAACACGGTTTCCTCCGATAACAAACTCATGGGGAGTATTATCAGATTTTGCTGGCCCGAATTTTGCATTGGCAGCATTTGGGGTAGCAGTAGTTGAACCAAACATTTCGTTAAACTCAATGGTATATGCTTTGGCAAGACTGGCATCCTGGATAAACAGGACATTGTTGGCATCGGTATTTATATTCTGATCGGTCCAGTTGCAAGAGCCAGTCCATACAATTGGATCATTCGGATCGGCAGAATTACCATCGATCACCATAAATTTATCGTGCATGATACCCGTTGTGACAGGGCGGCCGATTTTTCCAATACCGGCGACCAATTCCGGAATGGCCGAATTATTGGTTCCACCATCGGTGACAACCCTCACCACAACTCCCCTGTTATAGGCAACATTCAATGCATTGGCGATATTGCTGATTCCGTCGAGATTAAAATTATAGATGGCCACATCGATGCTTTGTTTTGCCCGGTAGATGTATGCGATACAGGTATCATCCACGGCACGGTATATCTGGATTGCCTTGGGGCCAGTAGCCACTGTGGTATCGACAGGCCGCGTAAAATACGTTTTGATTGTTCCGGAGGAAACCGATTGGGTAATATAGGGTTTTAATCCCGACCAGCCAGTATCCTGGGCGGCAACAGAAAATGCATGTACATAGATCAAATCCGATGGATTCAATCCGGAAAGGGAGATTGTATGGGCAGTACCTGTTCCGGCAGCACCCTGGTGCCCCAATTCCAACTGAGGAGTACGTCCATAAAAAAGTTCCGTAGTGCCGGCAATGTTGGTATTCCATGAAAGGTCGAAACTATTAGTCGTTATATTGCCAACGGTAATAGGTGTTGTAAACAAGATTGAACTGCTGGCGACAATATCATTTTTATCCCTGAGCAATAGCTGGTACCCGGCATTTGGATCGGTATAGTTATATTGTGAACAGAGGCCAATGATGGTGACCTGATCGGCAGGAATAATTTGTCCGACAAGATTTGAATTGGTGTTAATCCGAACCGGGCAAGTTTGTCCATTGGCTGTGACGTTATAGTTGGTATTTCCGGCAAAAACCCCACCGGCATTTGCAAAAGTCACATCGATCATTTTTACGAGCCGTGACTCATACAATTCCTTCATCCCGCCGGGTGTCAGAACAATCGGTTCCGGTGAAGGTTTTGGAGCAATAGCTGTAATGGAACTGACCGGATCCAACTCCAATAAAAAATTGTAGTTTTTTGTAACACCGGTAACAACCACCGAATCGCCGCGTTCGATACCGCTTACCTTGGAGCCATAGGCAGCAATTCCTGCCGTGGCATCCTGAATATACCGGATGATCCCCAATTCAGAACCATTGGTAACGATTCCTCGTATTGTAACTGTAGAACCCTCAGGCATGGCCCTGGCTTCTGCAATTGTTGACTGGGAAAAAGCCGACACACCAAGGAGCATCAGACTGATTATCATCAATGTTACTTTTTTCATATCGATTTTATTTTCAATATTTACTTACAATCATCTCATTTTTTACGGGTGTCCGTGATTGCTTTGCAATTCACTATTTCTCCCCCACTGACTGATTTAAAAACTTAATGCGATCGATGTATTAAAGGTTCTTCCAGCACCAAAGAAAACCCCGGCTGAGGAAGCATCAAAATAAGAAGTTGATGTTGAGTACGAATCATTATTATCGGCATCTGAAATATAAACACGGTCTAATAAATTGAGAACGCTTGCCCGGATATCCAGTTTAAACTTTTTAAATGTAAACCGATATCCGGCATTTAAATCGACCAAATAATATACCGGAAGTTCCCAGGAATCGGGTGGATTTCCATTTGCATCCATGTATTCAGGTGTCAGAGAAGCCGGATCCATATTCGAATAATTTTTCCCAAACAAGGTCATACTTCCTGAAACATAAAGGTATTTAATGATTTCCCAACGCAAGCTTTCCATGAACTGAAACTGGGCTGCATTTCCAACATGCACTCCTTTTGCATTAAAACTAAAACTGGTAACCGAATCACCTGCCGGATTGTATATCGTAACATCTGAACCCGATGTCCATCGCCAGTCGCCCCAGGCCAATACCTGATCCCATTGTAATGAAGGAATCGGTTTCCACCCAAATTCTACCTCGATTCCTTTATGAAAGGCATTAATCCCGTTGACATTATATGAGTAAGTTTCTTGTGTTTTTTCATCTGTAAAAATAGCAACCGACTCCAGTGGCTTGTTGTTCCATTTCGTAAGATAACCGTTCACATTGAGTGAAACAGTTTTTGAATTAAAACTGTATCCCAGTTCAAAAGCCTGAATGATTTCGTTCTTTGGATCCTGAACTTCCATATTATTGTTATAAAACACGTTACTGAATCTGGGAGCCTTTGTCAGATAACCCAGGTTCAGGTAGACGTTATTTCTAGAGTCGATGTTATAGTTAGCGCCTCCTTTGAGTGTAAAACCAGGGAAAATTTTCCAGTTGGTACTGGTACACTTGGCCTGAGAGGAATTGATATCGTATGCCGCCGGATTTGTGATAAACAGCGTGTCGGTTGTGGCCCCCTGTTGCTTTATCACAAAAACCGTGTCATGTGATGTATATTGTTTATCTTCAAGCGTATAGGTCAAATTTTGTGATCCGTTATAGTAAAATATGTCGCCATATCCAACAGCTTCAGTAAACTTTTCCCCATCAATGATCAAATCCATTTTCTTAAAATAATCTATTCGCTGATAGGCGCTTAGAGAGGTTGTAAAATTTAAAAAAGCCGACCATTTTTCCTTTTTCCATTCGGCTTGGGCGAATACCCCCCCCCAACGCACTTTTGCATCATTGTTATAATAGATTTTATCTCCTTCATATAATTTCGAATAGAGATATCTGTTCTTATTTGAGTTATTGAAAAAATATTGTCCTCCGAGGAGATCATAAATTTCGCCATAATGTTGTGCACGATATGTTCTCAAATCAACTCCTCCGGAAAGTGTCCATTCATTGTTTATCTCCCAGGTAAAAGTCGAGAGAAGTCCATACCAGGCATGGTTATTAACACTGGACCGGAGGATCCCGCTGGATCTTTGTTTCAGATCAGTCATATTGGCATCATAATAAGTCTGGAAAGCAACCTGTCCGTTCGTTGGGTCAAGTGAGGGTGTGGAGCCTCCAGGAGTACCGTTTTGGTCGCTTGTAAAAAAGCTAGTACCCCCTCCATTTCCTATGGAAGAGTATAAAATAGTCGATAAATAAAATTTATCATTTATTCTCCAGAAATCACGCAGGCTTAGTTGGGGTTTGAAATAATAATTAAGGGATTGGGATAAACTTTCAGGATTTTCCTGATAAATGCGTTCACCACTAGATCCAAGGGTCCAGCGATTCAGATAGCCCCAGTTCGAGTTATAACGGATACCCCAACCGCCTGCAGAATCGATCATTCCCTGGCGAATACCAAGTTTGGCGGCATAATCCTTGCTAAAAGTCGGAATTGATTTCTTATAGGACCGCTGAGCATGTTGTTGAGGAGCACCCATCGCAGAAAAGGTCAGCGTATGATTGCCTAATTTTTTATCTACCCGGATATAACCAAACCATCCTTTTGTCCAAGTATTGTCAACCCAGCCATTACCTTGTTTGTAAGATCCGGCAATGGTTACGCCCCAACCATGTTTCAACTGGCCAGTGGTAACTCCAATGGAAGTACGGAGATAACCATCACTTCCAAACTCCTGTTTAATTATACCTCCAAAATTTGCATCAATCCCTTTTGTGATGATGTTCATAGTTCCTCCTACTGAAGGCAGCGCCAATTTGGAAGCGCCCAGACCACGCTGAACTTGTATATTGCGTGTTACCGCATCAAGACCAAACCAGTTGGACCAAAAGACCCAACCGTTTTCCATATCATTGACCGGAATACCATCAATCATCACGGCCAAGTTTCGCTGACTAAAACCGCGGATATTGATACGGGCATCTCCATCACCTCCACCTTGTTGGGTTGCGTAAACTCCGGGGGTTTTATTAAGGATCATGGGGATATCCCTGCTTGCAAGTTCTTCCTGTAATTGAATGGGTCTAACCGTTGAAAAGGCAACTGGGGTCTCCCTGGTCTTGGCAACATCGCCGATTACCTCAACTTCACTTAATGTAGGAGTCTTTAACGCAAAATTTTGAGTGATTTCGTTCTTACCTACAGTAATGTCAATCTCCTGGGGGAGATAACCGACATAAGAAACTTTAATATGATAGATTCCTGGTTCAACTTTCAAATAATATCTTCCATCCATATCGGTAATTACTCCTTTATTTTCGCCATACAGGATGGTGGCACCAATGAGCGTTTCACCCGAATTTGCATCAGTGACAATACCCCGGATCACATTTTTTTGAGCAAGAAGAGCAATCGGGAGAATAACAAGAAGTAATAAAGTGGTAAAATGTTTGGTCATGTGCAGAAGGGATTTGTTTATACTTTTGAGAAAACATAGGGGCTAACCAGTTATAGTTGCCCCTATGAAAAGAACATATAAAATAAATATCATTGGATAATTACTTTTTTGATCACAGATTGATTATCTCCTGTGATAATTTTGACAAGATAAATTCCATGAGGCAAATCGCTGAGTTGGATTTTCACCTCTTTCTGGTGGGAAGAGAATTCCCTTACAAAAAGTGATCGCCCTACGATGGAAACGACCTCCACAGAAGCAATGGGGACGAAAGAGATGACTGTAAACTGATTGTTGGTAACAGGATTAGGTTGTACAGTAATGCTATTTATACCCTTTATATTATTAACAGACATCCACGTTTCACAATTACAAATGTGATGTCCCAGACTATCGAAAAAGTTTGCTGGCATTGTATCATATTCTGCAAAGGCATAAAAACTATTGGGATAAATCCCTGTAATAGAATCACCATAATGTGACATCCTGATTTTGTCAATGCCAAAATAGATATTTTTCTTACGTATTAATGACTGATCCTTTGTGAGATATACTCCTGTTCCGCGCCAGTATGGTTTTGTATCGGTCCATGCGCCAGTTGTACCACCTTGCCAGTCCAGTGGGCGAACCCCAATTTCCCCAAAAATATCGATATCTTTCCAAGTACCGTTGTTTTGTTTTTTCTGGATTGAAATGGCATCATCTCCATTCCAGAAAACACATCTTCCCCCGGGAGTAGTTCCATCGTAATCATAGGGAGCAAGAAAGGTGGCTTTTTTTCTTAATTCAGGCCATACCATGGTATCCTGTCCCGGTTTGGTTGTGTCCTGAATAATAACCATCACCTTGTATGATTCGATTGTTCCGGTGAGGGGAAGTACATACATCGGATCATCTGCGGAGGTGGTTTTCCCATTATCCCAGCGAACCAGACGATATAAACTATCTAACTTTATCGCATTTTTAGTGGGATTATAAATTTCAAGCGCTTTATTGTTATACCAACCTTCCACATATTCAGAAATAAAGATGTCGGAACAATCGGTTTGGGCAAACAAAAATCCTGCTGAAAACAGAGCAGAAAATAAGAGTAAAAGTTTCTTCATATCATAAATTTTAATGGTTTATAACGTTGTCTTTTAATTAACAAAATTATAAAAAGAAGGGCAGGATAAAAAAATGAAATGTTAAATGTTATTAACTTTTGTTAATTGAATGAATTCCAGTTTATTGAGCGCCTCTTGAATCCCCGGAACTTCGCGAAAAGTCAACGAAAGACGGTCTTTTTCTTCTTTCATTTTAGCAAAGGCCGGATGGGTTTTCAGAAATTCGAGGATGGCAGTGAACTGAGAACTTTGAAAATATCCAGAATCAGGGTTAGAAAGAAAGTAAGCAGTCAGGCGATTATTTCGCAGGACTAATTTTTCAAAACCGATTTTTCGTGCAAACCAACGTAAGCGGATGGTTTGTAACAACGATTCGGTTTGCCCGGGGATCGGGCCAAAACGGTCTATCAGACGGTCTCTGAAATGGTGAAGGTTTTCTTCCGTATCAATGGAGTCTAACTCTTTATAGAGATTTAACCGTTCCGTAATATTGGTTACATAACGATCGGGGATGAGGATTTCGAGATCTGTTTCAATTACACAATCCCGTACAAATTCTTTTTGTGCTTCCGTGGGGAAAACATCTTTGAATTCGGTCTCTTTTAACTCCAGCAATGCTTCATCCAGAATTTTCTGATACATATCGAAACCTATCTCTGAAATAAAGCCGCTTTGTTCTGCTCCCAGGATATTTCCCGCTCCGCGGATATCAAGGTCGCGCATGGCAATATTGAAGCCACTTCCCAGATCGGCAAATTCTTCGATGGCTCGTAAGCGTTTCCGTGCTTCATCGGTAAGGGTCGACATGGGCGGTGCCAGCAAATAGCAAAAGGCTTTTTTGTTGGATCGCCCTACCCTGCCCCGCAACTGATGGAGATCACTTAACCCGTAATGATGGGCATCGTTGATAATGATGGTATTTACATTGGTAATGTCCAATCCCGATTCAATAATGGTTGTTGCCACCAACACATCAAATTCCCCTTCAATGAAATCCATCATCACCTTTTCCAATTTAGGTCCTTCCATTTGTCCATGGGCAATAGCGACTTTTGCCCTTGGAACCATCCGCTGGACCATTCCGGCTACCTCGATGATATTCTGTACTCTGGTATTGACGAAAAACACCTGACCACCCCGTGATATTTCATTCACAATGGCTTCCTGAATCACCGCTTCTCCAAAAGGATGAATCTCGGTTTGAACAGGATACCGGTTTGGCGGAGGAGTATTGATGATGGAGAGATCACGGGCCCCCATTAACGAAAACTGTAAAGTCCGGGGGATCGGAGTCGCTGTAAGCGTAAGGGTATCCACATTCACCCTCATTTGCTTGATTTTTTCCTTCGCCCCTACTCCAAATTTTTGCTCCTCATCAATTATCAGAAGTCCAAGATCTTTGAATTTAATATCCTTACTAAGGATACGATGGGTGCCAATCAGGATATCAACTTTCCCTTCTTCGAGATCACTCAATAGTTGCTTTTGCGCGTTCACCGGTTTAAACCGGCTGATGTAATCGACCCGGCAGGGAAATTCCTTAAGCCGTTCCGTCAAGGTTTTATAATGTTGTAACGCAAGGATCGTAGTAGGAACCAGGATGGCTACCTGCTTGCTTTCACAGACCACTTTAAATGCAGCCCTGATGGCAATTTCTGTTTTCCCGAAACCAACATCGCCGCAAATCAGGCGGTCCATCGGGAAGGTTTCTTCAAGGTCTTTTTTAACATCAATAGTGGCCTTGATTTGATCGGGGGTATCCTCGTAGAGGAAGGAGGCCTCCAACTCTGTTTGAAGATAGGTGTCCGGAGCAAATGAAAAACCCGTAGTAGCACGGCGTTCTGCGTAAAGTTTAATGAGATCCTTGGCAATATCTTTAACCCGGCTTTTGGTTTTTGTCTTTAATTTATTCCAAACATCCGATCCCAGACGATTCAGGGTTGGCGCTGATCCCTCCTTCCCGATATACTTGGAAATCCGGTGTAAAGAATGGATGCTGACATAAAGAAGATCATCATTTTTATAGATCAGTCGGATCGCTTCCTGTTCCCTTCCGTTGTTTACAATTTTCTCCAGGCCATCAAACCGACCAACTCCATGATCGATATGGGTCACAAAATCTCCAGGTCTGAGATCATATAATTCTTTTAGTGAAAGCGCTTCCTTGCTTGCATATCCATCTTGTAGTTGAAAACGGTGGTATCGTTCAAAAATCTGATGGTCGGTATAACAGGCAAGCTTCAGATCTTTGTCGATAAAGCCCTCATGAAGCGAGAAATTCAGAGTGGATCGTGAGGCATTGTCGGGGATAATAGGTTCTTCACTCCGTTTTGATTGAATTTCTTCTAAAATTGCATGAAGACGCTCTACCTGCTTGGGGTTATCGGCTAAGAGAATATTATGAAATCCTTGTTTTTCGTTTTTCTTAAGATCTTCCAGCAACAAATCAAAATTTTTATTGAAGGAAGGTTGTGGGGAAACATCAAAATCGATGGGTTGACCAGTTTTTAAAAAGAACTGTGGCCCGAATTCCAGACTTGAAAAGTCAAGTAACAGTTTTAAAAATTCGCTTCCAGTGAGAAGCAGATCCGATGCCGGTTGTTTATCCATCGTGTCGGCTATAAATCCGGTATCATTCAACCAGATTATTGCCTTGTCGGGAAGAAAAGAGAAAATAGATTCATAATCAATTTTACGTTCTTCGCTGATCCGAATATCCGGTACAATGGTTATCGCTTGTACTTTTTCAATGGATAACTGGTTCGCCGGGTCAAAAGAACGGATAGAAGCAACTTTGTCTCCTACAAATTCTACCCGGTAGGGATGGTCGTTACTAAATGAGTAAATATCAATCAACCCACCACGCAGTGAAAATTGCCCTGGTTCGACCACAAAATCGGCACGTTCAAATTCATACTCGATCATTACATCGAGAATGAAATCCATGTTAACCTGCTCACCGACGGATAGTTTCAGGGTATTCTTTTCCAGATATTTTTTACTGACGACCTTTTCAGATACAGCCTCAGGATAGCTTACGATCACGAATTTTCTGGCCCGGCTATGGAGGCGGTTTAGCACTTCAGTTCTGGCTAAAAGCCCCTGGTTATCTTTTAATCCTGATTGGAATCCCCGTTTAAAGGAGGAAGGAAAGAAGAGTACCTTTTTTTTTGTAGAAGGAAGATCATTCTCTCCCAGAATTTGTTCCAGGTCATTGAGAAAGTAGGCTGCGGTTTCTTTATCAGGAAGGAGAATGAGATGGATGGTGGCAGATAATTCGTGAATGGCTGCTGATACCATGGCCCGTGAAGAGCCGACAAGTCCTTTAAGCTGAAAGCGAAAACGGTTGGAGTCTTCGCCTTGTAAAACCATTAATTGGTCAATGATTTTTTGTAACCGTGGATGGTTCTTATAAGCCGATAAAAGATCTGGGGAATTCAACTTCGATTAATCTAACTTAAAGCCGGAGGGTGGTTTTCACGGCAAAAGTACGATTTTTCCTTTCGATTTCTTTACATTTGCTTCATGAATCTTAGGGTATTCAAATTTGGAGGGGCATCGGTTTGCAGTGATTCCGGAGTGCGGCAGGTTGCCGACATTCTAGAAAAACAAGGTGATGATCACGTTGTTGCAGTGATCTCGGCCATGGGAAAAACAACCAATGCCCTGGAAGAGGTCTTGCAACATTTCCGTACTGGTGATTCCATCGCCATGATAGAGTCATTTGAAAGCGTAAAAGAGTTTCATTTTCAACTTCTTGCCAGGCTTTTTCCAAACACCGGACATTTTGTTTATAAAGAGATTGGAGCCTTGTTTAATCAACTCCAGGGAATCCTTCGGCGGGGGCATCTTTATCGAACAGAAAAGCCGTTATATGATTTTGATTATGACCAAATTGTCAGTTTTGGAGAGCTTTTTTCAACAACCCTTGTTTACCATTATCTGAAAGAGCGAAAACAACCGGTCGCTTTGTTTGATGTCCGTACCTTGATCAAAACAGATTCTACTTACCGCGATGCTCATGTTTTGTGGGAACCAACAAAAACATTGATCCGAAATGCTATGAAAGGCTATTTTGGGAATTCCCAAACCGGTGGAAAGATTGCTCTGACCCAGGGATTTTTAGGAAGTGATGCATCCGGCAATACAACAACACTCGGACGCGAGGGATCGGATTTTTCAGCGGCCATCTTTGCCTACTCCATACAGGCTAAAGAGATGATAATATGGAAAGATGTTCCAGGGGTTATGAATGCCGATCCAAAATGGATGAAGAATGCAGAAAAAATCGATCATCTTTCTTACCGTGAAGCCATTGAATTAGCATACTACGGGGCAAGTATCATCCATCCCAGAACCATTAAACCGTTAGAAAACGCAAATATTGTGCTTAGGGTAAAATCGTTTCTCGATCCTGAAAGTACTGGAACTACCATTGAAAACATTTCTGCCTGGACCATCGACACTCCAATTTTTATCCGGAAACAAAACCAGGTATTGATTTCGCTTTCTCCCCGTGATTTTTCATTCATTGTAGAAGAAAATCTGAGTGAAATATTCCGGATCCTTGCAGAATTCAGAGTAAAAGTGAATGTTATGCAAAATTCGGCGATCAGCTTTTCTATTTGCGTGGATGAGGATATACAGAAGCTGCCTCCCCTTTTATCACACCTGAAAAAAGATTATGAAACCCGCTACAATGAAGGTCTGGAGCTATATACCATCCGTCATTACACCAAGGAAGCGATCGACCGTATAACTCAGGGGAAAAGGGTCTTAATGGAACTTCGAAGCCGGAACACCTTACAATTGGTAACAAAATAACTTTTAGGGAATTACAACCGGAAAATCGTATCTAAAATCGCCACAATCAGGTTTTTCTAAAATTTTTGTCAGGAAATCGTGATAGGCCTCCGTAAATGAGAATTTGCTGATATCATAATAATCTTCCGATAGTGGTTTATTTCCTACTGCTCCCATATCAATGGAAGTGGTATTAAACTCTTCCAGCTCTACGTTGGGAACAATCTTTTTCATGACTGGCATCTGACCATATTCTTCCCGGAGCAATAAATCAACTACTTTATCGGCCAGGGTAGCTGTAAGGCGGCGATCATAATGGCGACAATGTCCCGATCGGGGATAATATCCTGAGATTTGTGCCCGAGCTTCAATACCGAGCCTGGCGTTGATCTCTGATGCGATTACCCCGCTTACACCACCAAAGCGGGCATGTCCGTATTCATCCACTTCAGAACTGGCATATACAACATCTACTTTCCCCGTTTTTTCATCATACCACCGAATTCCTTCGGAAACAGGGATCACCAGACATTTCTTTTTGGAATGCATATAGGCTTCCTTAACCGTCTCAAAAAACACCTCTTTGCGTGCTTTGGTAATTTCGAACTCAGGAATAAGGCCCAGGGAAGCTCCGCCAAAAATCGTAGTTCCGGTAAGCCATCCGGCATCGCGGCCCATCACTTCCATCACAATAATACGGGAATGGGATTCGGCTGTGGTTTTAATGGAAGAAGTGAATTCCATCATCGACAGCGCTGCAGAGGGAAAACCGGGACAAAGAACCGCTTCAATATCTTTTCCATTGAAATGATGAATGGAACGTGTTCGCAAATCATTATCAATTGTTTTTGGAAAACCAATCACCGGAATACCTTCGGTTTCAAACAAGCGTTTGGCAGCGCCATTTGTATCATCTCCCCCTATAGTAACCAGGACATCAATCTTATATCGTTCCAAATTCCGTAAAACCTGGGGAACACGGCTTACCGGATTTTTTTTCGAGGGGAAAGGATTGGTCCGGCTCGACCGGAGTGCTGTTCCTCCATAATAACCGTCGTATGGCTGATGGGTCAGATCAACAATGTCGCCTTCCCCAAGCAAGCCTTTCCATCCACTCAAAACACCATACACCTTGAAACCCAACAGAGAAGCCCTGTTACGAATCGCCTCAATACTGGAATTAATGGCAGGTGTATCACCTCCCCCGGATAATATTGCCAGGGTTTTACCAGTAAAAAGTTTTTTTTCCTGTTTCATAAAAGTTACTCAATTGACGAGACAAAACTACGGAAATTCGCTAAATATCCTTTAAAATCTTAATTTTGCTTTTTAAACAAATTGATCGTGTGGAATAATATTGTTAGAACTATATTACGGAACAGAATCACCATTCTTATTGTGATCGCGCTGTTGACGATATTCATGGGTTATCAGGCAACCCGTGTGAAATTACAATACGAAAGCGCCAATGTTCTCCCTGATACGGATACAACCATCCGTGTTTACCAGAAATTCATTGATAAATTCGGGCAGGATGGCACCCTCATGTTTGTCGGGATCCTTGATCCTCATTTTTTTGATTTAAATCATTACAACGCAGTATATCATCTGGCCGATTCTTTGAAGAAAATCGAAGGGGTATCGGAAATTATTTCGATTACCCGGCTATACAACTTGGTTAAAAATGACTCAATCCGGAAATTTGAATTTCTTCCCATATCATCACATGCCCCGGTTAACCAGAAAGAACTCGATTCGATCCGCTCTGTTATATACTCCCTTCCATTTTACAAGGGGCTCATCTATAACAAAGAAACTTCTGCATATCTGATGATGCTTACCCTGAATAAAAAAATTGTTCAATCGAAAGAACGAGTCCGGTTAATGAAGGATATCCAGTCTGTAGTCGACCGTTTTGCTGCCCGCAACAAGATTGAAGTACATTATTCGGGGTTGCCGTATATCCGGACCTTGATCGCAAAAAAACTGGAACGGGAACTGATCTTGTTTGTCATTCTTGCCTTAATGGTCTCGGCTCTTTTCCTTTTTATCTTTTTCCGGTCATCGAAAGCAGTGATTTTTCCGATGCTGATCGTTTGCATCAGCGTGGTCTGGGCCTTGGGACTAATGGCTCTTTTCGGGTATACAATAACCATGCTTTCTTCCATAATTCCACCGCTGGTGATTGTAATTGCTGTAGAAAACTGTATATTTATTCTGAACAAATACCACTTCGAGTACAGCCATCATCGGAACCAGGCCAAAGCGCTTTCCAGATCCATTGAACGGATCGGAATGGCCAACCTGCTCACCAATGCCGCCACAGCCACAGGTTTTGCGGCATTCACCATCACCAATAACAAACTTTTAGTGCAGTTTGGACTCATTGCCGCCATCAGCATCATGGTGATCTATGTCTTTTCAATTACGCTTGTTCCCATCTTTTTCAGCTTCCTTCCTCCTCCCAAAAGCAAACATACCAAACACATCGAAGCCAGTCTTGCCAAATCGTTCATCGATAAAGCAGTCAATATTGTTCAGAATTATCGCAACCCGATCTACATCATTGTTGGAATCTGCATTGTAATAGGGGTAATCGGAGCTTCAAGGTTGAAAACCAGCGGAACCATTGTGGATGATATCTCCAAGCGGGATCCGATATATAAGGATATGCTCTTTTTTGAACGACATTTCAAGGGAATCATGCCACTCGAAATAACCGTGGATACCAAAAAGAAAAAAGGTGTGCTAAATCTCAGTACCCTGAAAAAAATTGACCGGCTCCAGGATTCCTTAGCCACGTATAAGGAATTATCCAAACCCCTATCACTTGTGGAAGTGATTAAAACTGCCCGGCAGACATTCTATTCCGGCGATCCCCAGTATTATAGCCTTCCCAATTCCAATGATCTTCCATTTATGGCTGAATATCTTCCCTCTTTTCATTCGAAGAAAAAAAACCTCCTGAATAATTTTATCGATTCAACGTATCAAACAACACGCATCAGTGTTCAGATGGCCAATGTTGGTACAAAAACCATCGATAGTATTGAAACGACTCTGAAATCCACCATTGATTCCATTTTTAACCCGGCGAAATACAATGTCACAGTAACCGGAAGCAGTGTGGTATTTTTAAAAGGGACCAATTTCCTGATCCGTAACCTCTGGGAGAGTATTGCATTGGCCGTAGTTGTTATTGCGCTGTTGTTAGCCTTTCTCTTTACCTCCTGGCGGATGATCCTTATTTCTTTAATTCCCAATTTAATACCACAATTAATGACCGCGGCCTTGATGGGTTTCACGGGAATTCCGATAAAACCTTCTACAATTCTGATATTCAGCATTGCCCTTGGAATATCGGTAGATAATTCCATTCAGTTTCTTTCCCGGTATCGTTTGCAGTTGAAGATAACCGGCCATCAAATTCACGCTTCTGTTATCTCCGCCCTGAAAGAAACAGGATATAGCATGATCTACTCTTCCACGGTACTATTTTTTGGTTTTGGGATTTTTATTCTCTCTTCATTCGGAGGCACCCAGGCCCTGGGCTTCCTGATCTCCTTTACTTTGCTGGTCGCCGGATTGCTTAATATGTTTGTTCTCCCCTCTCTCCTCCTGACCTTAGATAAATGGAGTACTACCAAAGCATTTGAAGAACCGCTGGTGGATATTCTTGAGGACCATTCGGATGTTGATCTCAAAGAAATGGATTTTAGAAAAAAAGGAAAAAAGAGTTAAAATAACAGTAAGACAATGAAAGGAATAATTTTAGCAGGTGGTGCAGGAACAAGGTTACATCCCCTAACCCTTGCAGTAAGTAAACAACTGATGCCCATTTACGACAAGCCGATGATCTATTATCCTTTATCGGTACTTATGATGGCTGGAATCCGTGAAATTTTAATCATTTCGACACCTGTTGATCTTCCGAACTTTAAAATATTATTGGGCGATGGAAAAGCGCTGGGTTGTTCTTTTTCATACGCGGAACAGGTTGTTCCAAACGGACTTGCACAAGCTTTTATTATTGGGCGACCTTTCATCGGCCATGACAAGGTAGCGCTTATTCTCGGTGATAATATTTTTTATGGCACTGGCCTCACTCAGATTGTTCAGGAAAACAATGATCCCGAGGGAGGAGTGGTTTTTGCCTACCATGTACATGATCCCGAACGTTATGGGGTAGTTGAATTTGATGACCACTATAAAGCCGTCTCTATCGAAGAAAAACCGAAAGAGCCAAAATCGAACTATGCTGTCCCTGGACTATACTTTTATGACAACTCGGTGGTTGAGGTGGCAAAAAACATTAAACCAAGCGCCCGGGGCGAATATGAAATTACAGATGTAAACCGGTATTATCTGCAGCAAGGTCTTCTGAAAGTAGGGGTTCTTAGCCGTGGAATTGCCTGGCTGGATACTGGGACCTTTGAATCGTTATTACAGGCAGCCCAGTTTGTTGAGGTAGTCCAGAACCGCCAGGGATTAAAGATCGGGTGTATTGAAGAGATTGCTTACCGGATGAAATTCATTAACCGGGAACAATTAAACCGGATTGCCCAGCCATTATTGAAAAGCGGCTATGGACAATACTTAACTAATTTGTCGGAATAAACAGCCTTCAACGAATGACAACCATCCATACGATTCAACAAAGAATTTCTGCTGCTTTTAACGCGGAACAATTCCTATATGAACCGATGAGACTATATACTCCCATCAATTATACCCTGGAACTCGGAGGAAAACGGATTCGTCCGGCTTTGGTCTTGTTATCCTGCGATCTCTTCGGTGGAGATATTGAAAAAGCGGTTTACCCTGCTATGGGGCTTGAGATATTCCACAATTTCACGTTGCTGCACGACGATATCATGGACCATGCTTCTCTCCGCAGAGGAAAGGAAACCGTACATAAAAAATGGGATGTTAATACCGCGATCTTATCGGGCGACACGATGTTCGTAATGGCTTATGATTATGTTGCGAAGACCGATCCCATATTGTTACCCGATGTGCTCAGGCTGTTTAACGATACCGCCCGCAAAGTGTGTGAAGGACAGCAGTATGATATGAATTTTGAAACGGAATCTCAGGTCACCATTCCGGAATACATGAAGATGATCCGGTTAAAAACAGCCGTTCTCATTGCCTGTAGCCTGAAACTGGGAGCATTGATTGCCGGCGCTCTCCATGATGACGCAACGAAAATCTATGATTTCGGTATAGAACTCGGATTGGCTTTTCAATTGCAAGACGATTATCTGGATGCTTTTGGCGATACTTCGGTTTTCGGGAAAGAAATTGGGGGAGATATTGCTACCAATAAAAAAACCTTTCTCAACTTAAAAGCTTTTGAACTGGCCCATGGCGATGATCTGATTCAACTGACTCATTATTTCACAGATCCAAACATCCCTGCCAAAGAAAAAATCGTTGGGGTAACCCATCTATATCGGAAAAACAATGTTGAGGAAGCAACACGACATGAGATAGAGGTTCACTTTCAGAAAGCAAAATTAATCCTCGAATCCTTAGATATTTCCGAAGACCGGAAATCAGAAATTCATAATTTGGCTTTAGGGATGGTGGGAAGGATGAAGTAGATGCGGAATATTGAATATTATATGCCCGATTCTCAAGATTCCAGAATCTCCAGCTCATATTGCAGTTCTTCCCATCGTTTCATTTCACGGGCATGCATTTCTTTACTTTTCTGATACTCATTGTAAAGACTGCCATCCTGAATTTTTTTCTGGTATTTTTCAGGGCTTCCTAACATCTCCTCCATCTGTTTCATTGCCGCTTCCAAATGTTCAATTTCAGTCTCACATTTAGTGATCTGATTCTTTACTTTCCTAATCTCCCGTTCATTTAGCTTCTTTTGCTCCCAGTTCTGCTTATTCCGGGAAGCAGGTTCTTCGTTGAGAATTACCTTTTTTGTTTTTTGTACTGCCGTCAGTTCATCCAGGTTCTGAAGTTTCCGTTGCTCCAGGAAATCATAAACATCACCCAGATATTCTTTAACAACACCATGTCTGAATTCAAAGATCCGGGTGGTCAGTCCCTGCAAAAAATCACGATCATGCGAAACAATGATCAGCGTTCCATTGAATTGCAACAGGGCGTTTTTCAAAACATCCTTTGAATCCATATCGAGATGATTCGTAGGCTCATCAAGGATCAGTAGATTAGCCGGGGTAAGCAACAATTTAGCCAGCGAGAGCCGTGATTTTTCGCCACCAGAAAGCACTTTTACCTTTTTTTCGATATCATCCCCGCTGAATAAAAATCCTCCTAGAATATTTTTGATCCTAGGCCTTATGTCGCCTACGGCAATATCATCAATGGTTTTAAACACTGTTTTTTCAGGATCTAAAAAATCGCTTTGGTCTTGTGCATAATAACCTATGACCACATTGTGACCATATTTCAAGATTCCGGTAAAATCGGTCTGCCCGGTAATCACTTTCGACAGGGTAGTTTTTCCTTCTCCATTTTTTCCAACGAAAGCAATCCTGTCATTTTTTATTACAGAAAAATTAAGGTCGTTTAAAACCCGTTTTTGGGGATAATCTTTACATAGATGTTCTGCTTCCAGAATGATTTTTCCAGCATGGGGTGCCGGCGGAAACCGGAAATGAATGCCCGATTCATCAATCAGGTCGACCTCCACCAAATCAATTTTCTCCATCATCTTGATCCGTGACTGAACTTGCTTTGCTTTGGTAGCTTTTGACCGGAACCGCTCAATAAACCTTTCAATCTGGCGGATTTGCCGTTGCTGATTATTAAATGTAGCCAACTGACTTTCCATCCGCTCTTCGCGCATCAAAACATATTCGGAATAATTCGCTTTATAATCGTAGATCTTTCCTTTCGAAATTTCAATGGTCCTTTTTGTCACATTATCCAGGAAAGCCCGGTCGTGGGAAACCAATACGATGGCACCTTTAAATTCTGATAAATATTCTTCAAGCCATTGTATAGAATCTATATCTAAATGGTTGGTCGGTTCATCCATTAGAATAAGATCAGGTTGCTGCAATAATATTTTGGCAATTTCCACCCTCATTTGCCATCCGCTGCTGAATGTACTCAACTTCCGTTCAAAATCATCCCGTTCAAATCCCAATCCCAGAAGAACTTTCTCAATGTTTACATGAATGGCCTGGGCTCCTAAATGATGGAACCGTTCGAGATCATCTGCATGATGGCGGATCAGTTTCTGATAACTATCCGACTCGAAGTCGGTCCGTTCCCTAATCTCTTGCTCATATCCTGCAATACGTTCCTCAAGTCGCGTTACTTCTTCAAAAGCGGCAACCGCCTCCTCCATCACACTTTTTGTACTGAAAGGCTCCATCTCCTGCGGCAGATAACCCAGCGTAAAATTATCAGGAATGATAACATCGCCTTCGTCGGATTTTTGAAGCCCTTTGATGATTTTAAGCAGGGTAGATTTCCCGGCACCGTTTTTCCCGACCAAACCGATCCGGTCTTTATCGTTGATAAAAAAAGAAACATGGTCGAATAAAGATTCGCCACTAAATTGTACAGAAAGATTATTTATTGAGATCATCGTATTTGCAAAGATAAAAAAAAGAGGCTGGCGATAAAGCCAGCCTCTTTCAGATATTTCCAATTAAGGATTAGCGGGTGATGGTGATCTTCACAGTACGGTTGCCATCGGTAGTAGAGATTTTCACAAAATAAACACCAGGAGTGAATGTCACAACATTGATCTTGGCAGTTTTAGCTGAAACATTGCTGTTTGAGTAAACTGTTTGACCAACAAAGTTCATGACATCAATCTTATTGATTGTGTAATCGCTCTTCACGTTAACAAATTCCGAAGCAGGATTCGGGTAGATCATAATCTGGCCTTTGGTCAGATCATTGATGCCAACATGCGGGAAATGAATAGCAAGGGTGTCGGTCGATGATTCGCAAAGTGGTAATCCGGTTTTTGAATCATTGAACAGTGAAGTAACATAGTATTTGAAATCACCACTTACAAGGGTATTTGGATAAGTGTCAATGTAGGTCGTTTGTGTAATAGGACTGGTATTCAGTTTACTGAACGCACCAACTCCATTTGAATCTGTACGATATACATTATACCCAATCAACTGGC
>Ga0172381_10000202_pt1 | contig 73499 bp, 57 predicted proteins | sample Leawel6488metaG_FD_119754 | JGI IMG/M metagenome (GOLD analysis project Ga0172381, IMG submission 119754) | Leachate microbial communities from a municipal landfill in Southern Ontario, Canada - Leachate well 64-88 metaG | ecosystem: Engineered > Solid waste > Landfill > Unclassified | place... | reverse complement strand
GGTCAGCGCTGTTGATGTGCTGAAAGTTAAAAAGCGTTTTGTGGGGCTGGATACCACCTTTGCGCGTGGGGATTGGACTTTTGAGAAACAAACCGGCGGCAATATAGTCATAATGAACGATGGCGATATGACCGTTGATTTATATGGATTGTGCGTTGGCGATGTAAATGGCTCACATATACCAGGCACAGCTCCTAAATCCTTATCAGGGGTGGAAATTTCCGCCAGTAAAACGATCGGGGCAAAAAATGGAAGTGAGCTTTTTATTCCCATCACACTGGATGGGGAATTTGATCTGGGGGCATTGTCGCTTGCGCTTGAATTTCCCCAGGAACTGGTTGATATCCTGGAAGTGAATTGTATTCAGGGAGATCCCATTTACGCGGTTAAAGAAAACCGGTTGAATATCGTTTGGGCAGAAACAGACCCCATCCATGTTTATCGCAATGAGCCTGTTCTATTTATCAGGATAAGAACAAACATTACATTTTCAGAAGGACAGACAATCCGGTTTGGCAATGTATCGGAACTAACCGAGGTTAGTGATAGCCATGCCGATCCTATAAGGGGAATTACCGTCCATATACCCTCTGTGTGTTATTCAGGGACACAACCGGAGCAGGAACTATTGATTTTTCCAAATCCGGCATATCAATATGTGAGTTTGATTTTCAGGGCGCCCGAAACCGGAAATGCAAGGATCAGCATTTACGACAACGCCGGTCGCCAGGTTTATAAAGATGATGTTGTGCCTGTCAGTGAGGGATTGACCAGGATGGGTTTGAATGTTTCCGGTTTCTCCCATGGAACTTATTTTGCGAAGCTTGAATTTAATGGGATTAACAATTCATTCAAAACAACAAAAGCCCTGATCGTAGAAAAGTAGCACAAGCCTTCCCTGTCCTGAACAAAAACTGTTTTCCGGCGCTGGTTACCCTGACCTCTGTACCGCGGATTTCAAATTCTGTTTTTATTGATTTCCCGCGGGCTTTCATCACGTTGATAAGGGTGATGGCCTTTTCGATCCCGTCACCCCGCTGATAATTGACAACTTCATCAGGTAAGGCAAGGCGGTTGCCATCATAGATCGATTCATCAGGCCATGACTGCAGGCGATCAAATACAGTTTGTGCGTCCATATCCCTGAAATACCCGATTGATACGGGGTTGCGTTCATAAGCTGCTTTAAAAAAAGGTTGCCAGTCGCACGAATCCATGAAACGGCCGGCATAAAAGGCCAGGTCGGCAATGACCGACGCCGGAGGCAGGAGACCGGAGACCGGAGACCGGATGACGGAAAGGTAGTCAATGATTTCTTCGCGGGATTGACTGGTGGAGATGGAAATTTGTCCATGGTTGACATAAGTTTTATCGGAAGAAGGCATCCTTGGGACGGTATGTACAAACCGCTTGAGGTCAGTGATAAATTCAGGATGATTTTCAAGGTCGGGATAAAGCTTTTTCAACTGGTCAATAAACCCGGAATAAGGCTTGGATATAAACAAGGCATCGTCAGGATCAATCAGGAACCGGGGATCAAATGGACAACACCGCAGATCTTCCTCATCCATTTCGCAGAACAGTTTCCGGCTGGTCTTATCGCTCAGACGGTTTTTGCTTCCATGTTCATATCCAAAAGCCTTTTCCAACCGGATGTATTTATCGGCGCCCTGACAACGGAAAAAGATCTGAAAGAGCTTCTGATACTGGCTGTAATCGCGCAAAAAATTCATGAAGATCTCATAGTCAACCTGGGTTTCCAGATATTTTCCTAATTTTTCGCGAAAGACTTGATAGGCTTGCGGATCGATGGTGGCTTCCGGATACATGGTATGGATCCAGCCGGAACTATGGGCCACATAAGTAACCTCTTCGTGTTCGATGGCCCGGCGGGCCAGGGCTGAAAGCTCGGTGCCGTTATACCACATCGATTTGGTCACGATGCGCCGGTTGTTGGTGAGGACCCCTTCATCGACCATGATGAAATTCTGGGAGTGTAACGGGGTCCCCATCAGGAATATCTTCTCCAGCGGGACTTCAGCCACAATAAAGAGGGCAGCGGCATAGAGGCAGGCCAGCGATACACACTCCCCGGCTCCGGCTTCATGGTTGGCTTTATACCGGAACGCGTTCATCGCCTCTACTGTTTCTGTTTTCCAGTAAGGGATGATATCGGAATTAAATTTATCCAGTCCGAAATGACGGCGGATGTCGATATCAAAATAATACTTGTCCCCTTCATAACCGAAAAGGGCATTGGATCGCGAAAGCATATTGATATCCACAAATTCACTGAACCTGTTGATCTCGGTCTGCTTGTCGGTAAGCCCCCAGGTTTCCAGGTCCAGGTTGAAATTGTAATGGTCCATGATGTATTGCTTCACCCGGTGGATCTTTTTCAGCGGGCCCATTTTCTTTATCCCGGTAAACCATGGATCGTCGCGCCATTTCCAGATTTCGGGCGACATAATATTGGCTAACGCCAGCGCATAGAGCAGCTCCGGAAAAATAAATATTTCCATATCGCTCAGGGTGAAAGCCGAACTGTATTTTTCGAGGTTTTTTTTGTCCATACTTTCTGATTCATTTTTGGTTTTCATACTCCCCTTGTCTCCCGTGCCATCCTTTTCTTTTGGGGATTGGCTCCCGATAAAAATAACGGCTTTATTGTCGTTGCCAGGGGCTGCAAAATTACAATTATTGTGTTCTGCCCTTTGTGAATAAAATCAGGGACCCATGGGGAATTCAAATAAAGGACAAAAAACTATTATATTTGCTCCACCAATTTTATTTATATGTACTATTCAGGACAAGAAATTATAGACATTGCCGTGAAGATCGAAGAGAACGGTAACGAGTTTTACACGGCAGCAGCCGGTATGATAAAAGAAAACAACAACATTAAAGGGTTGTTCCTCGATCTGGCTGAAAAAGAGATCCTGCACATTTCCATCTTTCAGAAATTAGCTGAAAAATTCGATGCTGAAAGCTTTGATTTCGCGGCTGAAGACGCTTCCGATTATATCAGCCACCTGGCTGAATCGCATATTTTCGGGAAACCCGATTCAGGTAAAAATCTCGCCAAAACAATAAAAACCCCAAAAGAAGGCCTTGAAATAGCTTTTAAATTCGAAAACGACAGCGTTGCTTTTTATACCGAACTTTTGAAAAGCGCCCGTTCCGACTCCCGGAAACTGGTACGGCAGATCATTGACGAGGAGAAAGAACATGCCGCAGAGATCAGGAAGTTTCTTTAAAGCCCTCCCTGCTTAATAAATTGATATTAATATTATTTCGCCCTGGGCCCTCTTAACGTTCTGGCCCCGAATATCCGGCCGGCTGTTTTATCATAACAGGCGTCAATTTTGATGGTAACTGACATTTTATCTTTAGTGAGAGCAGCGGGTATGGCATATTCCCTGTCGTAGAATTTACCGGTCTCACCTCCATCCCATTCCACATAAGCAATCCTGACATCATCAACAAGGACATCGAACTTCCGGTTTTTATCATCGCCAAGATAAGAAAGCAATAAGCTGTTATCACCAGACGGGTCTGCCTTCATGGTAAAGGTAAAATGGTTTCCGGGACGGGCTTCGCGGCCATTACGCCCCAGCGCCTGGTCGACATAAGATTTTTCAGTCGCCACCAGGTTGTGGTCGCGTTCGGGCTGCATTTCACCAATCCTGAAATTATCAATTGTCCGGGTTTCAATGACTTGCTGCCGTTTTTTCTCAGCTTCATATTCCGACTGCCGCATCGACCATTCCTGCCGGGTAAAAAAATCAAAATAAACACTGTAATATTTGTTATACAGAGTATAAAATGGTTTGAGCGTGATCTCTCCCGGTTGTCCTGTTTTTATTGTTTCAAAGGTAAGCGATCTGGCATCGGTAGGTTTCACCCAATCCTTGATATTCCTGTTACTGGTAAGCAACACGGGGATCCCGGCAACCGGATCGGGCAGGGAATCCCCTAAGTCGGCAGCCAGCGCGACCGGACCATAAAGAAATGCAATACGCCCGGGATTGTCAGGCATGGATTCAATATAAAGATCCATCGGAAGCAAAATCCGGATCAGGTCGTTATTCCTCCACATCCGCTTGATTTCCAGGTAGCCGTTGGTATTGGCAAAGGTGGTTACCGGTTCCCCATTGACCGTGACCTGCATCTTACCTGTTATCCATTGGGGTTGACGGATCAAGAGGATGAAAGACTGATCCTCCTGTAAACCCATTCGCACCGACACCCATTCATCATAAGGGAACCCTGTTTCGAGCCTGACGGTGGCCCTGCGGGATTTCCAGTTCAGTTCTGAAGGTATAAACAAGTTAATAAACAAATTGCCGGATTCCGTCTCGCTGTATATCGCTTCGGCATACTTGCCGTGATTCTCCATCCCGCTTCCCACGCAACAGGTGAAGGTGTTGAAGGGATCGCTGAATTCCTTGTGCGTCCCCATTCTCAAAGGGGTAAAATAACACATCATGCCATTCGCGGGATTCTGGGAAGAAAGAATATGATTATACAGGGTACGTTCGTAAAAATCAAATAATTTGCTGTCGGGCCCCCACGCGAACAGGTGCCTCGTGAGTTTCAGCATATTGTACGAGTTGCAGGTTTCGCAGGTATTGTCGCTCAACCGGTCGTTGAGTTTATCAGGTTCGCCCAGGTATTCATAATTGCTGTTCCCACCGATCACATAAGCCTGGTGCAGGGCCAGGATCTCCCATAAGAAGGTGGCAATTTCATGATCCGAAGGGCTGCTGGTCAGCTCATACCTGCGGGCGGCGCCGATGGCCTTTGGTATATTGGTATTGGAATGTTTGCCAACCAGGGGGTCGATTCCTTTAGATAACTGTCCCATCACAAATTCATCATCGAATTTGAAGGAAAGATCCAGGTATTTTTTATTTCCGGTAATGGAATAGATATTTACCAGAACATCCTGCATTCCGCCATATTCGCAATTCAGCATTTTCAGGCGTTGTTCTTCCGAAAGGCCCTTAACCGTGTTCCCTGTCCAGTCGGCCATCCCCGTCACCACCTTCAGCGCCTGTTCATTATCGCAATAGAGCCAGGCATCCACCAGCCCGGCCATTACCTTGTGAACCGTGTACCATGGCGACCAGGCCCCGTTCAGGTCAAAACCACTTGATTTTATATCTCCGCGGGCCACCCTGCCCCAGAGCGTATCCTCACCCGGAATAGCTCCAACATACCCGGTTTCGCGGGCTTGCTGGCAACGGGCCAGCTCAGCCACAATATAATCAACCCTGCGTTTAAACTCAACATTACCTGTACCGGCATAAAACAAGGCACAAGCCGACAGATAATGTCCCAGGGTGTGGCCTGAAAGCCCTTCGCTTTCCCATCCTCCATATACTTCGCCTTTGACCGGCAGGCCGGCATTCTGAAGAAACCGGTGCAGCAGGCGGTCGGGCTCGATCATCATCAGGTATGCCGAATCTTTCATCATGGCATGTTTGAAAGGACTTCCAGGAAGCAGTTTGACATCCCCGATACCGAATGAGTAGGCCTTTATTGCAACTTGCGGGCTGACATTTATTTTTGCATTCCGGATCTCCGGCACATAAGATTGGGCGTTGAGGGCCATGCTAAAGACCGCCAGTGCAAAACCTGTGAATAAAATGTTTTTCATGTTTATCGGTCCTTATTCCATCATCCATTCATAGATCCCTGATGAAAACTCCTTTTGTAGCCTTACTTCCAGTCTTAAAGCATCCGTGTTCACCGCTTTGAACATAATGGTATTTATTTTATCCTTGATGACCGGGTATGCGCCCCGGGTTTTAACAGGGATCCATCGATCGCCTTTTTTGTATAAAATCCTCCATGATTCCGGGATACGGCAACCACCCCAGGGGCCATCATCGAACCAGTAAACCGAACAGGCCGAAACACGGGTTTTACCTGTGAAATCATACCGGATCCATTCGGTGGTATCCTTTTTGGGCCACCAGTGAAAATAGAGGACATCGTGGTCGTTGGAACTGAAGGGAAGATCCAGGTCATTCACGGATTTCAGTGAGCGGCCCTGGGCGGAGCCGCTAATCCTGCTCCGGCTGGCGATGGTAGGGGCAAGCGCCGGATGTGCGGCAGATGGTTTCGACGCCATCCATACTTCCATTTCACCGGTTCCCCGGTTAGCCCATGCATAATAAGGAATAGTGGTGAAATCCTGTTCCCCGGCGGTTTGATTCCCTTTTTCAGTTCTGACTGCCACCCAGCCTTTACCCTTTAATATTTCAACGCCATTCAGTAATTGCGGATTGAATGATGGGAGGGGTATGTTTGCCGTATCAAGGACCAGGTCCAGGACATGACCATCCTTGTTATCCGGCCATTCGAGACAATAGACCAAAGGGCCCCGCTGGAGGGCAACTTTATCGCGGTCGGCTGCAACCATCGGATTTGCTTCAATTTCTTTAACGGGCATGGGTAAGTCCAGCTCAACTTTATCGCCAGGTTTCCATTTGTTTGCAATGAAAGCATATCCGTTTTTCAGGATATAATCGGCCGGGGCGTCATTAACAGTGAGGGTAAACGGGGAATTTCCGCCGGGTAAGAAATGGTACAGGCCACCCGGGACGACCTCTCCCCTGGCCCATCCCGGGATGCGCAGGGCAAGTGAGAAATCCATGGTCCGGGAAGGATTGACTGTCACCGTAACTTTTCCGTTCCAGGGATAATCCGTTGATTGTATAACCTGGACTTTGGTCCCGTTGAAATCAATATCCGCTTTATCCTGAATGTATAAATTCACATAGATTGCCGATGTGCCACAGGCATAAATGTATCCGGGGACCGAAGGAATAAAACGGCAGACGTTGGCCGGGCAGCAGGCACAACCAAACCAGGCCGAACGCTCATGCTGGCCGCGCGATTCAAGAGGGTTGGGATAAAAAAAACGGTCGCCGCTGAGCGAAACGCCCGAGAGCAAAGCATTGTACAGGCTCCGTTCGAGTACATCCATATACCTCGAATCACCCTGCTGCAGGAACATACGGTAGTTCCAGAATATATTGCCGATGGAGGCACAGGTTTCGCAATAAGCTGACATATTGGGCAGATAATAGGATTCCCCAAATCCTTCGTTGTCGCCTCCTGAACCGATACCACCCGTGATATAAAACTTGGTCTGCAGGAGATCGTTCCATATTTTCGTCAGGGCAGCAATATAGGCCTGGTTGCCGGTCAACGCCGCCACATCTGCCATTCCTGAATACATATAGGTGGCGCGCACGGCATGTCCCACAATTTTATCCTGTTCCGTAACAGGTTTATGCGCCTGGTTGTATTCATCCCCGCCATGGCGGATATCAAGCATATATTGGGCAAGTTCAAGGTATTTTTTTTCGCCTGTAACCCCGTACAGTTTCACCAGTCCCATTTCAATGACCTGGTGCCCCGGATAATAAGGCAGCTGGCTGCCGATGAAATCATGATAGACCAGGTTGGCGCTTTTGATGGCAATGTCCAGCAAGGCACGCTTTCCGGTTGCCTGGTAATGGGCAACGGCAGCTTCGTACAGATGGCCAAGATTGTATAGCTCATGGCTGAGCCCCGGGTCTTTCTCCCATCTCTTTTTCCCTACCCATTCATGCAGGTGGGTGGAATCGATCGTCCGGTTGGTGTACAGATATCCATCAGGTTCCTGGGCAAGGCCGATATAGTTTATCAGTGTATCGAGGGTTAGCGACAGGTTCGGGTCGGGAAAGGTTTGTAATGAATAACTGGCCCCCTCGATAATTTTATAAACATCTGAATCATCGAAGGGATATAGCGAACAAAATGAGCCTTTCTCTACTTTGCCGGCAATCATGAAATTTTTGATGCGTCCCGTTTCCCTGCTTTTCCGGATGGCGATGGGAATGGTAACATCATGGTTTTTCCTGATCCGGGGCGCCCAGAACTGATCATCCACATGCACCGAAGTGAAAGGGACTGGCGTTATCGGGTAGGATGGCCTTGTTGGTTGTGCTATCGCCGGATAGTTTGACAGGGCACAAACTGCCATGGTCAGTATTGATCGGAGGATCGGATTCATATTTGTACAGGTAAAATTTCAGCCATTTTCATCCTATCAGTTCAAAAGCCAGACGCTTCCGTTCAGCGCGCTGGCAAAAGTCACCCAGAGCAGATAGGGTATTTGAAGGAAAGCCGCGGGTTTACTGACCCGGTAGAAAATGACCAGCATGGCCACAATGCAAATCCAGATCAGGATGATTTCAAAAAACGCCCACCCTGCCTGCCGGAAATAGAAAAAGATAAAGCTCCAGGCAAAATTCAATATGAGCTGGATGGCAAAGATCCATAAAGCCTGGATCCTCATGATCCCGGCGGGCGATTGCCATATCAGGAACAGGGATATGCCCATCAGCAGGTACAGCGCCGTCCAGACGGGTCCGAAAAGATAGTTTGGCGGGTTAAATGAAGGTTTGACCAGTTCCGCGTACCAGGTTTTGACGCCAGCCATCGCGGCGATGCCGGATATACTGCCAACTACCAATGGAATGGCGAGGCAGATGATAAAGGTTATGACCGTTGATGCTTTCATACGTTTGGATTGAAATTAAGAACAGAACAAAGAAGGACCCGGTTCCGGGCGTTTTTCAAATTTAAAAAGAAATCTATCTCCACCTTTTGACATAATTAGCCTTCGAATAAAAGAATAACCCATCATTAAATGTTGCCATCAATACCGTCGTATCATTGACCGGGGCTGCGCCCCATACATTTAAAGCATTGTCCCGCGGAAAAGTGATTTCCCTGAAACCGCTGGTAATGACTTTTGCAAGGCCGTTTTCTGTCGCTAACCAGACATTACCGTCCTTGTCTTCCACATACTGGTTAACCATGGCAAACCTGTTGGGGACCACAAATAATGAAATCAGAAAATAAGAGGGATCGTAAAAGCCTTTAGAAAAATAGGTTATCAAATGAATTACACTGTCTTCGACCAACATTTTTTGAAATGTCTGGTCCGTCGTGAAAATTAGTTTTGCTTTCCTGTCTGCAAATAATTGTTGATATAAAGAAAAACCCCTTACCTGTCTTTTTTTGGGGAAAAACGCAGCTTTATCGTTTACTCCATGGTATGAAATGTTTCCAACGTCAAATTCAATAGGTATTTCAAGAAACCTTTGATCGTTCTTTACATCAAAGACATATCCTTTATTGGCTCTGTCAGCAATACTATAAATCAATAAATGTTGTTTACTATAATATATTTTCCCATAGTAAAATTTCTGGTTTTCATTATAATAATATGATGAAACACGATTATGGACTATGATGTCTATCCCATCCCTGGTAAGTACAAAAACTGTATCATTATTAAAAGTAAAGCCAACATCGTACACCACATCTGATGACAGGCCGGATGCTGAATTATAATTGGTGAACCCGAGCCCATCAAAACAACTTAACCCGCCAAACGTGCATATCCAAATTCTCCCATCAGGGGCCTGACGTACGCTCTGTACCTGGGTTTGAATTAAGCTGCTGTTTTGGGGCGTATAGAGACGTACGGGCAATTCCTGGGCTGATAAAAGGTTAAAAAAAACCAAAATGATCATTATCTGAACCGGTGCAAACCTCTTCAAAAACCACATAAGAAATAATGAAAAGTGGAAGGATTTTCGCTCTATCAAATTTATCAATTTTTCTTTTCACTATAATAAAATTGCTTGTAACTTTGAAGCATGAATGCCATGCCACTCGTTATTGCTGCCCTTGCTATCTTTGCCCTTGCTTACCGCTATTATTTCGGATTTATTGCTTCGCGGGTCCTGACCCTGGATGCGACCAGGGTTATGCCATCCGGGCGGTTATATGATGGCCAGAACTATTATCCCATGAGCAAATGGGTATTGTTTGGTCATCATTTCGCGGCCATTGCCGGCGCCGGGCCACTGGTTGGCCCGGTGTTAGCCTGTCAGTTCGGATATTTCCCGGGATTTGTCTGGATGATTGTCGGCGCCGTGATGGCCGGATCAGTACACGACATGGTGATCCTTACTGCTTCGGTAAGGCACGATGGAAAATCGTTAGCCGAAATTGCCCGGACAGAGATCGGAAAGGTCAGCAGCGGGGTTACCACTTCCATTGCCATGTTCCTGATTATTATCATTGCCATTTCAGGTTTGGGACTGGTGGTTGTGAATGCCTTGAGCGAGTCGTCCTGGGGTTTGTTCACCATTGCCTCCACGATCCCCATTGCCCTTTTTATGGGGGTCTGGATGTTCAAGCTACGGAAAGGGAAGGTCACAGAAGCCACCATCATGGGTGTGCTTCTTCTCAGTGCGGCAGTGATTTTTGGCCGGTATATCCCCAATTCCCCTTTTGCTTCCTGGTTTGCATTTGACCATAAAACCCTGACCATCCTGTTAGCCGGCTATGGGTTCATTGCCTCTGTATTACCGGTATGGTTGTTGCTTTCCCCTCGCGATTATCTTAGTTCCATCATGAAGTTGGGGGTTATAGCCCTTCTGACTGTCGGGATCGTCATTGTGGCCCCCAACCTGAAAATGCCTGCATTTACCACTTTCATCCATGGTGGCGGCCCTATTATTCCCGGGACCTTATTCCCTTATCTGTTTATCACCATTGCCTGTGGCGCTGTTTCGGGTTTCCACGCGCTGATCAGTTCCGGGACTACCCCAAAGATGATCATGAGCGAATCGCATATCAAACCTATCGCGGTTGGTTCCATGTTAGCAGAGGGGCTGGTCAGCATTATGGCGCTGATCGCGGCAGCCAGCCTGCATCCGCTGGATTATTTCCAGATCAATGTCTCTGCCGAAAAATTCCAGCAGATACTCCCCCAATTACATGCCATGGGATTTACTCAATCGGAATTGCCCAGACTGGCCGCGGAAGTGGGTGAAAACATTGCCGGGCGTACAGGTGGGGCAGTATCCCTGGCAGTCGGGATGGCGCAGATCTTTTCCTCCATTCCGGGCCTGGATAAGCTGATGTCATACTGGTACCACTTTGCCATCATGTTCGAAGCCTTGTTCATCCTGACCACCATTGATGCCGGAACGCGGGTGGCCCGCTTTATTTTGCAGGAACTCTTTGGTAAATTTTACAAACCATTCAACCAGACCAACTGGCTGCCCGGAAATCTTATCTGTAGCGGGCTGGTTGTTTTCTTCTGGGCTTATTTCATCTATACAGGGAGCGTTTCCACCATCTGGCCCATGTTTGGTACGGCAAACCAATTATTAGCTACTGTTGCCCTGGCCATCGGGACATCTTTCATCATCAACAATGGAAAAGCAAAGTATGCCTGGATTACCATTGTCCCGATGATTTTTGTCGGGATTACCACCCTGTGGGCAGGAGTAATGAACATCACCGGAATCTATATTCCACAACTCTCTGCCCCAAAGTTTTTTGTCCAGGGCCTGATCAACCTGTTGCTCACCGGGGTAATCATGTTATGTGTGGTGATCATTCTGAAAGACGCCTTCCCTGGCTGGATAAAAGGATACCGGGATTCCCGTTCCAGGTCAATCGTAGGGTAAGATCCAGGAATCCATACGGCTCCTCTTGTTTATAAATACATTGATCCCACGATGCGGAAGCTGTGTCATACTTGTTTTTCATTGAATTTGAATTCCTTTTCCCACTTGGCAATGACGACTGTCGCGAGGCAATTCCCGATCACATTGGTTGCCGTTCGCGCCATATCCATCAGCTCATCAATCCCAAGAATAATGAATATAGGCCAGGTGGGAAGGCCAAAACCGGCTGCCGTACCCAGCAGGATGACCAGGGAAGCGCGGGGGACGCCAGCAACTCCTTTGCTGGTTAGCATTAAAGTCACCATCATGAGGATCTGTGTTTCAAATGAAAGCCGGATCCCGGCCATGTGAGCAACAAATATGGAAGCCATGGCAAGGTATAACGTTGTACCGTCCAGGTTAAAACTATACCCGGTTGGGATGACAAAAGAGACAATTTTGCGGGGTACGCCAAACCGTTCCATATTTTCGATTGCCAGGGGTAATGCCGATTCACTGCTGGTGGTGGCAAAAGCGATGGTGACTGGCTCAGCTATTGCTTTGATAAAGGGTATGATTGGAATCCGCAGGATCAGCATGATCGGGAGAAGGACCACCAGTAGAAATACAAGCAGGGCGACATACAGCGTTCCTAACAGTTGAAAAAGGTTGACCAGGACCCCCAGCCCCATGTGCCCGACACTGTATGAAATCGCCGAAAAGACGGCAAATGGGGCAAACAGCATGATCATATTGGTAAATTTGAACATCACGGCTGTCAGTGAATCGGCAAAGCGAATCATGGGAGAACGGTATTGTTCCTTGACCAGGGCCAGGGCAATGCCAAAAAGGATGCTGAATACCACGACTTGCAGTACCTGTCCTTCGGCAATGGATTTGGCTATATTCTCGGGAAAAACATGTAAAATGATATCCCGCCAGTTCTGGGGCTGAACGACCGGAAGATTACCCTGCGCCATGGTTTCCGGAACTTTAACGCCCAACCCTGCGCCACTGATGTTAATGGCTGCCAGCCCGATGAAAAGCGCTATCGTGGAGACAACTTCGAAATAGACCAACGATTTCCATCCCATCCGGCCGACCTGCTTGAGGTTGGCATGACCAGCAATCCCGGTGACGAGGGTCCCGAAAAGCAGCGGCGCAATGATGGTCTTGACCAAACGGATGAATATCTGGCTGACAATATTCAGTTCTTTGGCCACCAGCGGGACATCATATCCAAACTCAACCCCAGCTAACATACTGACAAATATCCAGGTCGTTAGTTTTTTCTTCTTACAGGCATACAGGAAATAAAAGACAATTGGAAGCCAGCGAAGCGGAATTAAAAGTCCATCGGGAAAATCAACCAGCGTGAAATGATCGGTCAGGGTAAAAAGCACGGCGATGGTTAGCGTAATGAAAAATCCGGCAATCAGGCGAAGTGGGGTGGACATGGGCTCGGAAATTTTAAGCGCAATACGGGCGGTTTTACGAAAACCACCGCATCATATATGCAAAAGGATAAGGGACCATCCCTTTCGAGAAAAAGGTTTTGTTATCCCTGACAAACTCAGCCAAGGAAGTAGGTTTATGACCAGTCAGTTGTTCAAAGGTATCGGTGACCAGGTCAGCCTTACCGTTTTTCCATGCCCGGAGGTGACAAAGCACGTTGAGGTCAAGATTTTCGGGCGTTTGTGTTTTGTCAAATTTTAATAGCATTTTTGCGAAAGCTTCTTCTGCTTTATCAATATAATCAATCTTTTTCCCTAATACTTCAGAAAAAACAGCTGCTACCTGGGCCATATCCAGCGAAGCAGGACCTGTAATTTCATAGTTTTTTTCGTCATGACCGTGAGTAATCAGCGATAAGGCAGATATTTCAGCGATATCGCGAAGGGCGACTAAACCGACTTTCCCTTTACCCGACATTCCATAAATGGCATGCATATATTGGATGGAAGGCTGGTATGAAACCAAAGAGGTTTCCATCACCGAATTAGGCGAGACCATGGTCCAGGGAATACCAGAAGCTTTCATGATCTCCAGGACAGCCCGGTGGGACTGGTCCAGCACATCTCCTTCATGCCTGACGGCGCCGAAAACCTTCACCAGATGTTTTACCCCGGCATCCCGCGCAATGTTGATCATGGCAATTTCCCGTTGAGCAAGCCGGGGATCCATCGGGGAGGAAAGGTATAATCCGGAAATGCCGTCCATCACTGGCGTAAGGGTTTCCGGTTTATCCATATCACCTGTAACTATTTCGGCTAATGGATCCTTAATCGCGCATTTCGATTTATCGCGTACCATCAATCGGATAGCGATTTTCTTTTTCAGAAGTTCTGTCGCTAATGCTTTCCCGAACATTCCGTTGCCGGTCGAAATCAGGATTTTCTCCATGGGATAATTTTAGGCCTTTGTGAGTTGTTGATCTCCAAAGGTAGAGAAATCAAGCCAAAATCAAAAAAGTAACCCGCATCATTGAATATTTATATTATTTTTGAACCATATAATTATTTTCCCCATGGAAAACCTTCTGACCATTCCTGAAGAACTTTTTCTGATCACTGTTAACGAAAAAACGGGCAGAAAACCTTTTCTGAAATCCAGGAAATTCGACATCCTGCTGGCTGCTTCTATCTTGATGGAACTTGCATTGCAAAACAGGATCGATACCGATATCGATTTTGTTATTCCCGACAAACCTGACCCGACCGGGCATCCTTTGTTAGATCCCGCACTCGAGATGATCAGGCAATCGCCCAGGCAGCAAAAGATCGCGTGGTGGCTGCTGAAATTAGCTGAAAAGGCTGGTCGTTTTCGCGAAATCCTGGTCGCGGAACTGGTACACAAAGGCTTGTTGAAAAAGGGAAAAGAACATGTTTTTTTAGGATTTGCTTCTGCAAAATATCCCATCCTGATCCGCGATAATGAAGTCAAGGAAGTGAAAACAAGGATCAGGGAAGTGATCTTCGGGAAAGATTTGCCCGATTTCCGGGATATGGTGATCATCAGTGTTGCCTGGTATGGAGGATTATTGAATTTCATCCTGACCGAAGAGGAAATCCGGGAACATTCTTCGCGTATCGATCAGTTAGCCAAGATGGACCTGATCGGGCAGGCCGTGACCAAATCACTGCAATCGCTCACCCTTTCCATCCTTGTCTCGATGCGCGCCAAAGAGATCCTGGGAATCAAAGCCCCGGAAGAAAAGCTGGAAGACCTGGTGGAAGAGATGAAAGCATTGACCCAGATCAGCAATGATTCCGATTTGCCCGAATGGTTGCGTAAAGGCGCTCCCCAATACCAGAAAACCCTTGATTATATCCGGGAGACCGGGACCAATGAAATTGTATTCAACAAAACTTCCGGAACTTATGGTCTGAAAGCCGGCGCTGATCAGCGGAAATCTTTTTAAACCAGGGCCCGGGTTTCTATTCTGTCCCCCTCATTACAGAAATCTCACTCTTTATGATGAAACCTGTATTGTTTTTTTTAACTGTTTTCCAAATCATCTCTTTATTGGTTTCCGCCCAGACACCGCTTCCTCCTCCCATAAAAAACAACTTTAATAAGTTAACTTCTTACGGGGAACTTTCTACCTATATACAGGAAATTGGGAAGCAGTCCGATCTGGTAAAAGTGGAAGTCATCGGCCATTCCGCGGAAGGAAAAAATCTATATGCCCTGAAGTTTTCCACCTCGGAATTCGGGAAGGATCCATCCAAAATAAAAGTGTTCATCTTTGCCCAGCAACATGGGAATGAACAATCGGGAAAGGAAGGGGCGTTGATGCTTGCCGGTGAATTGCTGAAACCCGAGAACCGTTACCTTTTTGAAAAAATGGATCTGGCGCTTGTCCCCCAGGTAAACCCGGATGGGTCAGAAATGAATAAAAGACGCAACGCCAATGGGGTTGACCTGAACCGCAACCACGTAATCCTGACTGAGCCTGAAACCATCGCCCTCCATCAATTTTTCGACAAGTATCTCTTTGAGGTAACCCTGGATGTTCACGAATATTCACCATACAGCGAAGAGTGGGAAAAATATGGTTACCGGAAAAATTTTGATATAACCGTGGGCGCCACGACCAATATCAATGTGTCGGACAGCATCCGTAAATTGTCTGACAAAGACTATCTTCCTTTCATTTTAAGTTACCTGAAAGAGATGGATTTTTCATCATTTATCTATTGTCCTGGCGGGCCGCCGGAACTTGCCTATATCAGGCACAGCACGTTCGATATCAATGACGGCCGTCAGAGTTTCGGGATCCAGAACACCTTTTCCTTTATTCAGGAAGGGATGAACGGCAAAGACGATTCGATTGAGAACCTTCAGCGCCGGGCCGAAGGACAAATGACCGGGATGCGTGGACTGCTGGAATATACCTGTCTGAATAAAAATAAAATCAAGAACGTGGTTGAGGAAAGCAGAAAAATACTGACTTCCCCTCTCCCCGGTCAGAATATTTCCATTCAGTCAATACATGTTGCAAACGGCCAGTCACTCGATATTCCGTTGTTTTCATATTACTCCGGAAAAGACACACTTGTTACAGTCAGGGATTATCGTCCGGTGGTAAAAACCTTGTATGATGTTCCGAAACCGGTTGGATACCTGATCCCTAAAGATTGTACCTTGTTGGTGGAATGGGCCGGCCGGCATGCACTTGAACAGATCCCGCTGAAAATCGAAAAAGGGGGCCACATCGGACAATACCGGATCTCTTCTATCGATTCCATTGATTTTGAGGGAGATAAAATAGTAGATCCGGATATCACAGTAAATGAATTAAAAGAGCTTCCTGCCCCTCCTTCAGAATTTTTATTCATTCCAACTGCACAACTGAAAGGGAACCTGGTGGTTCTGGCCCTGGAACCAAAGTCTATGCTGGGATTGGCCACCTATAAAAAGTATGCCAACTTTTTACAGAATGGTCAACCTTATCCTGTTTTATTTGTTGTGAAAAAATAATTCACAATTTATTATCTAACTAATTAAATATAAATACGATATGCGTATAGAAAGAATTGAACTCCGCCATGTTAAACTGGTCCTGGTTAGCCCTTTTGTGACATCCATGGGAACCGAATATGATGAAGAGCACATCATTGTCAAAGTCGATGCAGAAGGGGTTACCGGATGGGGCGAAAGTGTGGCCGAAGGAACCCCGTTTTATTCGTATGAAACGGTACCAACTGCATGGCACATCCTGACGGATTTTTTAATGCCCTCTGTCCTTGGAAAAGATCTCCAAAGTGTGGATGAAGCCATTGCCGGCTATGCAAAAGTCCGTGGGCACATGATGGCAAAAGCCGGTCTCGAAGCCGCTTTGTGGGATGCCTTCGCTAAAAGTAAGGGCATTTCACTGTCACAAATGTTAGGCGGAACCCGTAAAAAGATAGATGTTGGGGTGAGCATTGGCATCCAGGAGTCGGTACCTGCACTGATTAAAAAAGTCGAAGGATATTTAGCCGAGGGATATAAACGGATCAAGATAAAGATCGCCCCGGGCCTTGATATGCAGTTTATTGAAGCGCTCCGGAAGAAATTCCCCGATCTGATGTTGCAGGTGGATGCCAATTCAGCATACACCCTGAAAGATATTGATCTTTTCAAAAAGATGGACCATTACGGACTGTCGCTGATTGAACAGCCATTAGGATATGAAGATATTTACGATCATTCAAAAATGCAACGGGAATTGAAGACCCCGATTTGCCTGGATGAAAGTATCCATTCCCTTGATGATACGCGGGCTGCTATCGAACTCGACAGCTGCCGGATCATCAACATCAAACCCGGGCGCGTCGGGGGCTATACCGAATCAAAACTGATCCACGATTACTGCGCCAGCATGAATATTCCGGTCTGGCATGGCGGAATGCTGGAATCAGGGATCGGCCGGGCCGGTAATATTGCCCTGGCTTCCCTTCCCAATTTCACCCTCCCTGGAGATATCTCTGCCAGCAAAAGGTATTATAAGGTGGATATCGTGGACCCGGAATTTGTGGTCAACCCGGATGGCACCATGGATGTTCCTACCAGGCCGGGAATTGGTGTTGAAGTGAATATGCGGATGCTCGACAACGTAACGGTGCGAAGCGTTGCTCAAAAGATCTGGTAATCATCATAAAACCTGAAAAGACATCTAAGAAATCTGAATTTATTTTACCGGAGGGTTCACTGATGCTTCCCGGATACATTCATTGACGATTTTCAGGATCGCTTCCATTTTTACAGGATTTGTCTTAGCCGCTATATCCCGTGGAGAATGATAATCATCATGAAATCCAGAGAAGAAGGTCATGACCGGGATCTTTCGGGCTGCAAAAGAACCATAATCACTTCCTGAATGACCCGTCACATCCCAGAGATCAAGTAAAAAGGGACACTTCTGGTGCGAATTGATCGTTTTTGCCATTTTCCTCAGATCTTCATTGACAGGTAATGTCCCGATGCTGATCTGCTTCCCTGTAGAATCTTCAGGGGCGCTCCGCGAGATCATATCCATATTGATTACCAGCGATAACCGTTCCGGAACGATCGGGGAATGAATTGCAAAATAGGTACTTCCCAAAATCCCTTTTTCCTCTGCAGTCCAGGCTGCAAAGATGATATTGCAGGAAGGTTTTTCAGGGTAGGCAGCCCATGCTTTTGATAAGGCAAGCATTCCGGCAACACCCGAAGCATTGTCATCTGCCCCGTTATAAATCAACGCTTTTCTCATACCCAGGTGGTCATAATGAGCGCCTACAATAAGATTTCTGGTAGTATCGCTTCCCGGGATCACTCCCAGGACATTTCGCACCATTACGTTTTCTGATTTAACAGCCACCGAAAACCTGAGTTTTTTCCCGTGGACCACACGGGAGGCAGGTACCAGATCACGGGCAACGTTTTTTTCAAAGCCTGTCAGATCAATTTCAGTCCCTTTGAAAAGCAACCGGGTAGCATCATGACTCAGCCTGAAACAAGGAATGTTCACTGTACTGGTGTCGCCGGGTAAAAAGTATTCGGGATCCTCGTAGTCAGGTCCTGTCGGTTTGGGGGTATTCATGGCAACATTCACTACGATCACCGCTATTGCGCCATGCTTTTCTGCAACACGGAGTTTCTTTTCAAGCGAGGAATAGGTTTCCCCGAAAGTCTTTCGAAGCTTTTTACCGGCAGGAGAAGTCGTGTCGGCATGACCGGGATATCCGCTTATCACTATGACAATCCGGTCATTGACATCGGTTCCCTGGTAATCATTATATCCCTTACCGGGAGCTTCAATGCCATAGCCTGCAAACACGACTGTTGCTTCGGCTTCCCCGCCAAAAAGGACAGGGGTGATTTCAAAGTCAGTTCCCAAGTTGAACTGAAGGGTAGATTCTCCTTCCGTGAAAGGCCGGACCACTGCCAGGGAGGCTTTCTGAACCTGTGTCCGGACCAGTTCGAAATTCTGAAAATAGCTCTGCGCGCCAGATAACGAAGATCGCGGTTGAATGGATCCATCACCGTAAGGAGCCAGGCCATTCACCTGCATCATGGATGCAATATAATCTGCCGCCATGAAACCTCCCCTGGAGGCCGCTTCGCGTCCTTCCATCCAGTCGGAAGACAGGAAAGAGATTATCGCGGTAAAATTGTTTTGTGAAGGAGACGCTACTGCAGGGGATATGGTTTGCGCCGGAAGGGTTATCCATGATAACCACAGCAAAAGGATGGCGGTGAAGAATTTTCTCATAAAGTCATGATCTTTCCCATGGCCATCAGGTGAATGATGTTGAAATTTTCATCGAGGACCAGCACATCGGCATCATATCCTTCCCTGATTTGTCCTTTACCCGGTAGCTTAAGGATCCCTGCAGGGTTTGATGTCGCTACTTTCAACGCGGTACCTAAGGGGATTTTTTCAATCAATACGGATTCCTTGATCTCCCGTAAGATGGAAGAGGGAAGCCCCATGTCAATTTTAATCAGTCTCCCTTCACGGTCAAAACAGGGAAGTGAACCACATCCGTCGGAAGTAAAGGTGATATGATCTGCCGGGACGCCTGCTTCGAGAAGTTGCTTCAGTGCAATGGATGGTTTTATCTCTTCATCCGGATCATAAGGATAAGAGCTGGTTGTGATATCGACAAATCCCATTTTGCCATATTCTTTGGCATCTTCAAAAATATAATGATTTCTGTTGCAATGGGTCGGGATAAACTGTCTGTAGCCCATCTCACTGTTGGCAACCACATCATGAAGCGGCCTGAAAGGATCTTTGGCGTCTCCCATGTGCATATTAATAATTCCTGCTTTTCCGCCGATCATTCCGGCCACACGGGCATGCGCTGTGATCCGCGTGAGTTCGGCAACAGAAGGGACTGATGAACGGTGGTCGGAAATCGCCACCTCTCCAACCCCTATGATTTCTTCAAACAGGGTGATGTCTTTCGCGATATCACCCGTGATCGTAGGCGTGGGGACCTGGTATGCTCCCGTGTACATCCAGGCAGAGACACCCAGGGCGCGCAAGGTTTTTACCTTCATCAGCACGCTTTCAACACTCCGCGTGATCCCGTCGGTACCGAGGCAACCTATCACGGTGGTTACGCCTCCCTCTACCATCATGCTTAGCTGGAGTTCGGGCATCCTGCTGGCAGGCCCGCCTTCCCCTCCGCCACCGGTAATATGAACATGGCTGTCGATGAGCCCGGGAACAAGTGAAAGCCCTTTGCAATCAATGACATTTACTTTTATTCCAAAAGGAGGCTCAATATGGTCCCCGATTGCAAGAATGGTTTTTCCCCCAGTAAGAACATCGTTTTTTCCGGAATAATCCGGGGTGTAAACCTGCGCGTTTTTAAAAAGTGTGAACATCTTTTCATGTTTGATCAGCAAAGTTGAGAAAAAATTGTAATTGAGGCATTTTTCCTAATATATAATTTTTTATTTTCGTTGTCTGGTAATGCTCTCCTTTAAATGCTTAATTCCCGATTGTTATCATTTTTATCCGCGTTCCTGTTGTCTGTCGGATCCCTTTGCCAGGCCCTGGCCCAGGGGAACCTTGTGATTGTAGGAGGAGGCCTTGAAGCCAACAACAGAAGTGTTTTTGAACAACTCATCACCTTTGCCGGGGGAAAGGAAAAAGCCACCTTTGCCGTGATCCCGTCAGCCGGTGGGGCCCCCATGCAGTCGTTCGTGTATTTCAGGAACATCCTGATTTCCTATGGCGTCAAACCGGCAAACATCCATCTGGTCCCTATCGCTGTGATGGATGATGACAGCACCCTCGACATCAATGAATCGGAATGGAAAAATAACGGGAATGACCCTAACCTTGCAGATATCGTCAGGGGTTGCTCCGCGGTTTGGTTTACAGGCGGGGACCAGGCGAGGACCATGAAAACGCTCACCCTTCCCGACGGCGGCCAGACTCCAGTCCTGCAAGCGGTGTGGGATGTATATCGTTCAGGGGGCGTAATCGGTGGCACCAGCGCCGGTGCGGCTATCATGAGTGAAGTAATGATCGGGGGCGGGACCAGCCTGGCCGCTTTGGGCCATGGGGTTATCAGGGATTATGCAGGGGATGATTTTCCCGAAGACCAGGGTGTCCTGATCACAAAAGGTATTGGTTTTTTCCCTGCCGGAATTGTTGATCAGCACTTTCTGGTAAGAGCAAGGATCGGACGGCTGGCCGTAACCCTGATGAATGAAAAAAGTAAAGGGAACCTGGGCTTTGGTATTGATGAAAACACCGCGCTTATCTATCATGGTAAACAAAACAGGATCAGCATCGCAGGCGTTTCGGGAGTTATCATCCTGAATGTTTCCAACGCATCGGTTTCCCGGATCCAGAATATGCCCATGATCAGGAACCTTTCATTAAGTTATCTTGAAGAAGGCGACAGTTATGATGTTGCTACCGGAATTGTTACTCCTGCCGAAGGAAAACAATCTGTTAAAGGAAAAGAACATCATGATAAAAATTATTCCGGCCAAACCGGGATTTTAAGCGGGGGCCAGGATACTTTCCGCGAACTTATCACCGCTGACCTGGCTGATAACAAAGCCACCGATACCGTTCAGAATATCACTTTTACCAGTCCCGGCGCGGGATTTCAGGTAATGCTCCGCAAATCCGGGGACTATGAAGTGTTTTATCATGAAAATAAAGATCAGGGCGATCGTTACACCGTGACCAACCTTCTGATGGACATAATCCCCGTTCATGTTTCAATAACGCCAATGAATAATACATACTAACCAAAGCTAAACCTTATGAAAAAAAAGTACTATTTGCTATTATTGTTTAGTGTGCTTTTCCAAAACCTGATCGCCCAGGACATCTCTGTCAGCGGAACGATTATTTCGGCTGAAGACAATTCACCGGTTCCGGGAGTCACAGTATTGATCAAGGGAACCACACAGGGAACTACTTCTGATATCAATGGAAAATACGCTCTCATGGCGCCAACCAATGGAGTATTGGTTTTTTCCTATGTCGGAATGCAGACCCAGGAAATTCCGGTAAAGGGTCACAAAGTGATCAATGTTAAAATGAGCGACCAGGACATTGCGTTAGGTGAACTGGTTGTTGTCGGATACAGTACCACCAGTAAAAAACTGATATCCGGGGCCATTGAGCTGGTTAATGAAGATGAAATTAAAAACATCCCGATCCGTACCATCGATGGAGTTTTGCTTGGGCAGACGGCTGGTCTTACAGTCAACACCCAGTCGGGAACCCCGGGTGGTCAGAACATGATTAAACTCAGGGGAGGTAGTTCTATCAACGCCAGTAACCAACCCCTGATGGTCATCGATGGGATCCCGGCTATTACAGGCCAGTATTCGCAGGTAGGCATGAGTGGACAGGAAATCAATGCCATGAGCGATATCAACCCTAATGATATCGAATCGATGACCATCCTGAAAGATGCTTCTGCCACATCCATGTATGGCGCCCGCGCATCCAACGGGGTTATCCTGATCACCACCAAAAAAGGAAGCCGGGGAAAAACAGACGTGTCGCTAAACCTCAGCTATGGATGGCAAACCCTGCCGAAAGAAAGGATCATCCCCATGATGGACGCGGATGAATGGAATGCATATAAGGGAACCAGCGTGAAGGGGATCAATACCGACTGGATGAGTGAAATCCTGGTCACGGCCCCAACGGCAAACACAGAAATTGCTGTGAGCAGCGGTAACGACAAATACCGGCTCTTCATCTCCGGTAACTATTACGACCAGGGAGGCGTCGTGAAGGGGACATCTTATCAGCGTTACAGCGGACGTATCAATTCGGACTATAAAATCCTTCCCAACCTGACCATCGGAGGAGGCGTTAGCATCGCCTATTCGAAAAACGCACGGGTCGAAGGCGATGCCACCTTGAACGGCCCATTGCCGAATGCTATGTCAATCCCTGCCATTTACCCGGTTTATGACGCCAACGGAAATTACGACGAGACCATGTTTTACGCCAACCCGGTTGCCATTGCCAATAATTCGGTAAACATGGCATACACCAACCGCACCGGGGGTAACGCTTACCTTGAATATAAGTTCCTGGACGGATTTACTTTTACTTCAAAATTCGGGATTGATATCTATAATCTCAGGGAACACAGCTACGATCCAACCACCACCCGCCAGGGAAAAAAGTACAACGGGCTGGGGATCGAAGGAACGAATTATGCCAGTAACCTCACTACCAACAATGTACTTCAGTATATCAAGGAAATCAAAGAAAAACACAATATCGATATCCTGATCGGCCATAGCTTCGAGAAATATGCCAACCGTACCACTTACATAGAGGGTATTAATTTCCCGAATGATGAACTTCAGTATCTGGTGTCGGCCGGGACCATCCGTGCTGCCTCTGCGACAGCCCTCGACCGGATCATGAATTCTTACTTCGGACAATTCAAATACAATTATAAATTCAAATATATCTTCACATTGACAGCGCGGGCCGATGGTTCTTCAAAATTCGGAGCTAATAACCATTACGGTTATTTCCCGGCAGGTTCTTTTGCATGGCGTATGTCGGAAGAACCATTTATTAAGAAGATCAAATGGATCAATGAACTCAAGGTCAGGGTCAGTTATGGGCTTACCGGGAATGACGGGATCGGCGATTTCGCTTCCCTGGGGCTTTATGGTGCAGGATACAATTACGGAGGCAACTCCGGTATTGCACCAACGCAGTTACCCAATCCCGATCTGAAATGGGAAACGACAGCACAAACAGGCTTTGGCATTGATATATCCATACTAAAGAACAGGATCAACCTGAATTTTGATCTCTATTACAACCATACCAAAGACCTCCTCCTTGAAAGGCCTATCCCCTCTTCATCCGGTTTTACAAGCATCTCTTCCAACATCGGGCAGCTCGAGAACAAAGGACTCGAGGCCGTATTGAATACTGTCAATATCGATAAAGCATTCGTATGGACCTCTTCCCTCAATTTTGCCATGAACCGCAACAAAGTGCTCAGCCTGTATGAAGATCAGCCCATTGACGATATGGGCCGGGGCGGGAACCGCGTTGAAGTGGGGCAACCCATTGGCATTTTTTATGGTTATAATTGCCTTGGCGTTGACCCAACCACCGGAAACCTTGTTTATGAAGATCTGGATGGCGATGGCATTATCACCTCTGCCGACCGTATGAAAACCGGTGATCCAAACCCCGATTTCACGGCCGGGTTTACCAATGTTTTTAGTTACAAGAATTTCGAACTCTCCATTTTCCTTCAAGCCACCTATGGAAACGATATCTTCAATGGTACGCTGATCTATCTTGAATCCGGTACCGGAGAAGACAACCAGACGAAACGGATGATCGGCCGGTGGCAAAAACCAGGGGATATTACTCAATTCCCGAAGGTCGGAGATTCCTATAAATCATCCCGTTTCATCGAAGATGGCTCTTTCCTCAGGGTCAAGAACGTTACATTAAGCTATAACCTCAGGAAAGAATGGGCAAAAAAGGTCGGTATGAAGTCGGCTAAAGTTTATGCCACCGTGCAGAACCTTTACACCTTCACCAATTATACCGGGATGGACCCCGAAGTAAACTATTATGGGGGCTCCAGCAACATCATCCAGGGGACCGACTTCTTCACCTACCCTCAATCGCGTACCATACTGGTTGGTTTGAGCTTAGTTTTTTAACCTTTAATTCTGAAAAAAATGAAAAAAATATTATTCATACTGATTGTTTTCGCATTTGCGACGATCTCCTGCACCAAAATGCTGAATATCGAGCCCACCGAATCGATATCGGCCGATCAGGCTATCAGTGATAAGTCAGGAGTGGACAAAGCCATCACGGGGGCTTATTATTCCCTGCATGATGTTGGTAATTACGCACGCAACTTCGTCATCGTTGAAGATCTTGCTGCCGATAACCTGGCGTGGACCGGGACAACCCGCGATTATCTCCAGATTGCCGACAATGAGATCGCAGCCGATAATGGGATCATCGATGGTATCTGGTCTTCCAATTACGATTGCATCAACCGGGTCAACAATGTGCTGGCAAGGATTGACGGTATTGATATGACAACCGATGAAAGGAACCTCTATACAGGGGACGGGCTTTTCCTTCGGGCCTTGTCGCATTTCAACCTGCTGGCCCTCTTTGGCGGAATTCCCATCAAAACACAACCAACGCTTGATCTGAGTACGATTGACCAGGCCCGGAACACGGTTCCTGAAGTCTATACCCAGATTATCTCTGATTTGCTGGAGGCTGAAGAATTGCTGCCTTCAACCCGCTCCCTGGGCCGCGCCAGCTCTTTCAGCGCGACGGCTTTACTGGCAAGGGTCTATCTGTCACAATTCCAGTACACCAGCGACCCCGCCATCGCCGCCCTGGCCATAACGAAAGCCGACAAGGTGATCAACGAAGGGGGGTACATCATGGCGCCTGCCTTTGCTGACCTGTTCAACGGGAATACCACGGAATCCATTTTCGAAGTAATCTTCGATGCTCAGAACTATAACCGTCTGGCCCAGTATTTCTTCCCTGTCAGCCTGACCGGCCGATATGAAGTTTCCCCGACCAACGAATTTGTTCAGCTTTTTCAAACGAACGATACCACCCGGTTCAATACCTCCATAACTTTTGATGAAAATAACCTGCCTTACGGGATCAAATACAAGGATATCGTATCAGGGACTGACCGGGTTTATGTGCTCCGCCTGGCCGAGATGTATATGATCCGCGCTGAAGCCCGCGCCTATACAAACGGGAATATTGAAGATATCAGGAATGATATTAATATATTGCGCGCCAGGGCTGGGCTTGACCCCACAACAGCAACCGACTATCCTGAACTTAAACTGGCCATTGAAAGCGAACGCCGGCATGAATTCGCTTTTGAAAGCCAAAGGTGGTCCGACCTTATAAGAACAAAAAGAGCGACCACTATCCTGGGAATTGATGAAAAATATACCCTCTTCCCGATACCGCTCAGCGAGTTGCAGACCAACAAACTGATGACCCAAAATCCCGGTTATTGATCATTTTCAAACCTGTTAAAGTAGCAATATATGAAAAGAAACTATTTTTATCTCATCTGTATCCTGCTTATAATGACCGCAGCAACAGGATGCAAAGAAAAGGATATGGGCACCCCTGCTGCAAGTACCGTGGCCGATTTCAGTTACGCGATATCCAACCAGGGATATGCCCCGTGTGAAGTCACTTTTACCAATGCCTCATTAAACGCATTGAGCTATTCCTGGGATTTTGGAAACGGTCAAACTTCCACTGAAACCAACCCGGTCGCTAATTATACAACCCCTGGCTTATACACGGTAAAGCTTACCTGTGCACCTGTCAATTCCGTCTATTATAACCAGGCAGTAAAGACCATGGTCGTCAATGTTAAGGATCCATTGGCAGGTCTTTCACAGGTTCTGTACTTTACAACAAGGGGAAATCCCGGAAATGGGCACATGGTCATTCTGGACGATGCGCCACCGTTACAGCAGGATTTTGTAGCTACCGATTTGTCAAGGCCTTATGGAATTGCTGTCGATACTGCTCATAAGAAAGTGTATATAACGGATTTTTCCAATCAGGCTATCTACCGATATAATGCCGATGGAACAAATCCCGAGAAAATCCTGGATGCCACTGTTCCCGGACAGGAACTCGTGGGCGATGCCGAAGCCATCTTTGTTTTGGGGGATAAAATATACTGGGGACGCACCGGTGGTATTTACAGGGCTAACCTCGACGGTTCCAATCCTGAAGAATTCATCGCTATGCATGGTGGCGACAACGAGCCCGAATTTCCGATTGATATGCAATACGATCCCTCCACCAATAAAATTTATCTGGTAAATGATAAAACAGATTACCTGGGTGGGTTTTGGTCCGTGAATTTTGATGGAACGAATTTTACCAAGATAACCTTCGATGCTACAGGGACCTCCGATGTGGACGGAACTGCCATGGAAATAGATTTCCGGAGCGGGAAAGCTTATCTTGTACTGTATGGTTCAGACGGGACTGTTGCCCCTGAAAATGGGGTTTTTATGTGTAATTTGGATGGAACTGGTTTCACAAAGATCGGCGATTATGGTCTCAAAGCTACCTGGGGAATAACCCTTGATGAAACGCATAACAAACTCTTCTGGGGAGTTAAAAATTCCAACTCAAATCCCGATGGGAAGATCATCCGGGCTAACCTGGATGGATCAAACCCTGAAGATTGGATCACCAATGTCAGCCCCCATGCCATGACAGTGGTTTGGATCAAACTATAAACCATATTTCTAAGAAAAGGAGGCTGCCTAACGAGCAGCCTCCTTTTTGATGCATTTTTCCCTTCCCGTGTGAGATGATAGAGAAAGCTATTAAACCTTACTGGAATGCAAGATCAATGCCATGGGCCGGAGAAATTATTTAACCAGCAACATTTTATTTGACTTGACCATGTCGTTACAACTAAGCTTGTAATAATACATTCCGCCAGATAAACCACTGGCATCGAAATGAACGGTGTAGGATCCTTTTGTCTGTTTTGTATTGACCAGTGTGGCTACTTCGTTCCCGATGGAATTATATACCTTTAAACTTACAAACCCATTATCCGGAAGCTGATAACGGATAGTTGTCGATTGATTAAAAGGATTGGGGGAATTTTGACCGAGATTTAGTTCATTGGCCGAAAGTTCTTTATCCTCAACTCCGGTGATGATATAATACTTTTGTTCCGCCGCGGCAATGTTGGCCAGCATAGTTTCCTCATCGGCCCCGAGCGCCATCGCGTAAAACACATCACAGGACACCCCTGGACCTAAGACAACGGGACTCTGTGAAGTAATGGTAACAGGCCCGTCAGCCGTAGTTGAAATATATTCAGACTGCAATGATCCATGATTTAACCAATTCCAATAATTGGCATCCGTAGAATAATCCGTAAACCATTCAAAAGAGTAAAGGGATGATAACGATGCAGAGAGGAGCTTCATTCCCATGGTTTCCTGGTTCCCCCTGTGAAACCAGATAACACCTGCTTCGCTGTTGTACGTGACAGAATCGTATCCATACTCCTGGTTTAGTTCTGGAATGATGTCTAAACCTATAGAAGCATTGATGTTGGAGGTTTCAATGTTTTTAACATTCAATTTAATGATGGCATAAGCGCCGTTATTCCACCCGTAAGCATTCAATTTTTCAATGATGGCAGGGGGTAACGACGAATAAGAGTTGTCATAGGCGCCATAGATTTCATAATCGCTTATGAGGGGATTACTGACCAATACCGTTGGCTCTAATTCCCCGGCATCATTGGTGTAATCAAATACAGAGGTTGCCGACGTCCCGACTAAAATCGAAGCGCGTTGCAGGTGCCTTGTCCCATCAGGAGTAAAAAGCCGGATCCTGCCATATTGATTTACGGCAATTTCCATGGCCCCGGTATTAAAAGATGCCTGGGAATAGCTATCTGCAATGAATAATAGCATAACAGCCAGAAGAAGTAAAATTTTTTTCATAATGTGTATGTTTTTGAATTTGACTTTGGTTTATACAAATATATTACATTCTATACCAAATTGGAATAAATTTTTCCTGTTTCCTCGCGGTCATTATAGAAACCTGATAAAAACGAAAATATCCAAACAAAAAATAACGAAATAAAAAAATAAAAATATATTTGTACATTCTCTTTTTACTCCCTTTAACAAAATTTCCAATGGAAAAGAAAAAGATCCCGCACACGCTGATTATTGTATCTGTTATCCTGATCCTTTTCCTGATCCTGACATGGATTATCCCGGCGGGTGAGTTTGACCGTAATGAGTATAATGGCCGCCAGGTGGTGGTTCCGGGGACATATCATCACGTGGCCTCAAAGCCGCAGGGTTTAATAGACTTATTTACAGCCCCCATCAAAGGGATGATATCAGCGGCCCAGATCATTGCTTTTGTTCTGCTGATTGGTGGCGCATTCGGAATTGTCAATAAAACCGGGGCTATCAATGCGGGATTGGCAAGCATCCTGGAAGCTACCCGGAAAAATCCGGCCATCAAGAAATTTATCATTCCCATCATCATGTTCCTGTTTTCATTGGGGGGCGCTTCTTTTGGTATGTGTGAGGAGGTAATGGTTTTCGTATTGATCACGATCCCCCTGGCCATTGCCATGGGTTATGATTCCCTTACCGGGATCGCTATGCCGTTCATCGGGGCTGCATCGGGATTCGCCGGCGCATTCAGCAACCCTTTCACTATCGGGATCGCACAGGGAATCGCGGAAATCCCGGTTTTCAGCGGATGGGAATACAGGATCATCGTATGGCTTATTATGATGACTGCTGCCATCACCTTTGTCATGATGTATGTTCGGAAAATAGAACGGAATCCTGAACGGAGCATCGTCTATGAATTGGACCGTAAAAGGGACCTTACCGCCTATCATAGTAATGAGGATCTTGCTTTCACCCTGAAAAGAAAACTCGTCCTTTTTATTTTCTTTGCAACTCTTGTCATGCTCATTATCGGGGTCAATGTCTGGGATTGGTACATCAACGAAATTGCCGGGTTATTCCTTGCCATGGGGATCGTGACAGCGCTTTTTTTCCGCCTGCCCTCCAATACCACTGTGGGGGCATTTCTGGATGGCGCCCGCGATATGATGACCGCCGCGTTGGTTATCGGGCTCACCCGCGGAATGCTGATCGTGGCAACCGATGGAAAAATTATTGATACCATTCTGAATGGAATCGCCGGAACCATGGGACAATTTCCACAAATCGTCTCGGTCCAGATGATGTTCTTTTTCCAGGGTTTTATGAACTTCTTTGTCCCTTCCGGATCAGGACAGGCTGCCCTTACGATGCCCCTGATGGCGCCCTTGAGCGACCTCATCGGCATTTCCCGTCAGACAGCAGTGCTGGCATACCAGTTGGGCGATGGGTTGTTTACCAATATTTTTCCAACCAGCGGTGTGACCATGGGCATTCTTGCCATCGGAAATATTCCGTATGATAAATGGCTCCGTTTTATGCTTCCTTTATCGATTATCTTTTTGATCCTTGGTTGTTTGTTGCTGATCCCTCCGGTTATTTTATTTGCCTATCATTAAATGGTTTGACCCGGTGAGATTAAATAATTATATCGACTATGAACATTATCACAGATGAGAAAATCCGTTGTGTTAAACCCATTGGTAAACTGGATGCCAATAGCAGCAATGACCTTGATCTCGCCCTGATTGCCTTACCCGAAAATGGTCAGGATATCATTCTTGATCTGTCGGACTGTCCTTATATGTCAAGTGCAGGAATACGGATCCTTTTAAAAACCAACAAGAAATTACAGGCAGGCCGGAACATCTTCTATATTGCCGGGGTCGTTCCGGATGTGTTTCACGTGCTGGAAATTGCCGGGCTTCATCATGGTTTACACCTCGTTACCAATGTGGGGGCTGCCTTGGCGGCCATCCACTCCGGTAGAAAAAACAAACCGGTCCTTAGTGAGATTTCCGTCGATCATCATCATTGGATCTATCACTCAACCGGTGAAGATAAAATAACAGGACAACTATGCCTGACGAATGAAATAGTAGGTTATCATGAACTTGGTGATGCCCTTGGGTTTGGATCGCTTTCCAATGCCGCAGCACCCGGAAATGGTTGTTCCGATTTTTTTGTTTCTCTCGATAATTGTTCCGGCTTTTTACCGCTAAATCAATCCGCGGATCCTGATTTCAGGATTACTTCCGATCCGGTAAAGACCGGGTTTCCGGTTTGTGAAGCCTTGTCATTTGGATGCCACCCGACCGGTTCACTGAAATCATCCTCACCCGGCCAGGTGACGTTCAGCCAACTGAACAATGTTATCAGGTATTTTGAAGAAGATACCCTTTCGAAAAGTTCGGTTATTCTCCTGGTCATTGCCAACCCGGATAAAAACAGGCCTTCCCTGACCCTGGCTGTGACAAATAATGAGTATTTGCAGGAGCTTGTCAGGGATAACGGGATGATCCATTTTCGACAATTATTAACAGAAAATACAGGAAAAAAAGATTTCACCGGGATTACTTTTTTGTTAGCCGAATTGGATCTTTCCACCCGGACGAATTCAATCCATGATATTTCGCGGCATTTGACTTTTGAGAACATCCTGGCCGTTGAGCCTGTCAATCAGGAAACCATCCTCGAAAATCCATTTATATGGCTGTTTCAGGCCGGTAATTTCGTCGATGCCAGGACCAAAAGACTGACGATCGATATAAAACCCGGATTTATTTTCGAATCCCATAAAGCATTTTTAACCAGGCTCCTTTATACCGATTCATCAAAGTTGGTGATCGACCCCTTGCACGGTGGGTTTTCGGCGCAAACCTTTCAGGTCGCCTCATTTGACCATGAAGGCCGGAAAATGAGGCCTACTGTTCTTAAAATCGCCAACCGGAACCTGATCACCAGGGAATCGGAACGATGCAAAAAATATGCACTTCCATATATTTTTAACAACAGCGCGGTTGTATTGGGCGCAGAATTTTATGGCGAGACGGGAGCGCTTAGGTACAATTTCGTCGGTATAGGTGGCGAATCGAGCCAGTTGAAATGGCTGACTCATTATTATTTACATTCTGATATTTCTTTCCTTGAACCGCTTTTCGACAAGATATTTCTGCAAATCCTGAAACCTTGGTATGGACAGCCTGTAAAGAAAACCATCTTCCCGTTTAAGGACCACGACCCGACCTTTACATTTTTCCCTTATATCTATCAAACAGTCCATGATTTATTTTCTGTTTCATCCGATGAAAAATACCTGAACATCCCTGAAAAGAAGCAACCAATCCTGAATCCATATTGGTTTCTGAAACATGAGTTTTCCCGGCGCCGTGAACGGGGTATGGAATATTTCACCGGGATTTGTCATGGCGACCTGAATATGCAGAATATACTGCTGGATGAAAACATGAATGTTTATCTCATCGACTTCTCTGAAACACAACCCAGATCGATCATCTCCGATTTTGCCCGTCTCGAAGCTATTTTCCTGGTTGACAATGCGCCACTTGAGAATGACAGCGACCTGGCCGATTATCTCCGTTTCATTCACGGCTTTTATCAGGCCGGGACTTTGAAAGATATTCCTGAAATCAATTATACCGGGAAGCACAGCGGCAAAGTGATGAAAAATGCCGCGCTGACATTGAAAATGAGGAAATATGCTTACGACAGCGCCAGGGAAAATCCTGATCCGATCCCTTACTACTTAGCCCTCCTCGAATGGGTTTTGCCCATTGTTTGCTATTCTTCAATGCCTGTTGCCCATAAGCGATTGGCCATGATCGTTTCCTCCATCCTCTGTGAAAAAGTGATGGATTTTACATGACCTTCACCATCTTGGCTGTCCTGATCTGTGATCCGGCCATCAAACGGCACAGGTAATACCCGGCCGGGAGGGATTCCCCTGAAAAATTCACGGTATAGGTGCCCGGCTGTTGCTCTTTATCTACAAGGGTAAGGATCTCTTCACCAACCATGTTACAAAGGACGACTTTCACCCTCTGGTCTCCGGGAACCTGGTATTGGATAGTCCCTTTATCGCGGAGCGGGTTGGGATAACTTGTAATAGAAAACATTTCCGGGTTTTCCGAATTTTCTTCCACCCCCACGATCTGCGGAATGATGTGGGTATAATAAACATCCTGTTCCCCGTTGAAGGTATTGGCCCAGGCAAGATGGGCGCCGGCATCGTCCGATTCCATATCGTAATAGTCCCCGATTTTTTCCTGTTGAGGAAAGCCCAGGTGAGGATTGAATGAGTTGGAGAGCTTTTTATTGATAGACCATGTCTCACCCTGGTCATCGGAATAACAGTAATAAAGCGCCGAATTATAAGAGCCTGTCGGGGCATTCCTGTTATCGACCCAGATAATATCGATCCTGCCGTTTGGGGCTACCGACATGGTCCCAAACCATTGATACTTGGTGGTATTGTTATCGTTGTTGATCCGTACAGGAGCGCTCCATGTCTCACCGCCATCGGTACTTTTGGCAAACATGACATCGGCCGGATCATTGTTTGAAATACGTTCGACCGAAGCCATCACATATACATTTCCCCTGCCCGGGCCGTTTGAACGATCGACTGCAATATTTGCCTGGCCAAGGATCCCGACCGGGTTGATGGGCGTCCATCCGCTGATATTACCATCCAGATCAACCGGTGTGGATAAATCCCAGGTGACGGCGCCGGATGGATCTTGTGCGGTGGTGGACTTAGCCACAATTATTCCATTATACCCGGAACTTGTCCCGGCTACATATAATTCCCCGTCAGGCCCAACAGTCATGGTTCCCCAGTAAGGTTCGTCAGGAATGGTAGTACAACTTTGAAAACTGGCGCCATCGTTAACAGAACGGGTAAAAAAACCCGGTGAACACGAACTGTAATAGGAAGTCCATGATGAATATATATTTCCCGTACCAACACCGCCACTCCGGTCAATAGCCATCCATTGTTTATCCCCTCCTTTGGCATTCACCCCGGCATCCCAGTCAGCGCCCCCATTGATACTTTTAAAGACTTTACAGGTATAAACACTATTGTCTGAATTCAGGCTATTATAATAAAAATTACCCGCGGTATCGAAATCGAGTACCGGATCAGAACGGAAAACACCAGGATTGATCTTCCCCGGGAATGTCCACGAAAGTCCACCGTCGGTCGTATATCCATAACCAGCCTGTCTGAAATTGCTGTTTACGTTATCAAACTGCCGCCAGCCTATGACCATGTTGTTGGGATTCGTCGGATCAATGGCAATGGAAGGTTCATTGGCTGCATCACCGATAATATTATTCCCTTCTGAATCAACATTGACCTGTACCGTAAAGAATTCCGAACTCTTATAGTGATACCCGGGCGAGGCCATTTTAAGGGCAGGAGGCGGGAGATATGGATCATCGGGCGTTTCATGGTGCAAAAGCGCCTTTTCTCCAAGCACAACCGTTTTATTCTGTGCAAAAGCCTCCGTTTGAAATATAAAGACCAACAATAAACCAAGAAAAAGGATAAAGAATTTTTTCATTGTCTGAATTTTAACAAGTGTAGAAATAATATTTCTGCAAAGGTATGTAGATTATCAGTACCCGGAATGGATTTATCCAATCGCATTTTATTGCAGGGATTACGCGGATGGATTTGAGCGGTAAATAAAACAAAAACGACGTTCAGGAATAAATAAATGTTCCTAGAACTCGTCCGGCAAACCCCTTAATTGCTCGTTGGTAAACACTGGTCCGTCTTTGCATACATAGGTCGATCCGATGTTGCACCGGCCACACTTCCCTAAACCACACTGCATCCTCATCTCGAGGGTGGTGATGATGTCAGGGTCGGCAAAACCAAGTTTTTTTAACGACTGGATGGTATATTTGATCATGATCGGGGGACCACAGGTGATCACCTTTGTGTTTTCGATCACAGGCTTTACAACTTCTTCAAGGATCTTGGGGACCACTCCCACGTTGGTGGGCCAGGCTTCTTCGGGTTTGTCAATGGTCAATATGACTTTCAGCAACGGGTTTTCCTGCCATTCCTTGATTTCGTCCTTGTAACATAGATCGGCAGAAGTGCGGGCGCCATAAAGAATGGTGAAATCCTTATAATCGTTGCGGTTGTCGATGCAATACTGGATGAGTGCGCGGAGGGGCGCAAGACCGATACCACCACCCACAAAAAGCAGGTTCTTCCCTTTGATTTCGTCCAACGGGAACCAATTGCCAAAGGGCCCCCGGATCCCAACATAATCCCCTTCATCAAGCAGACGGTGGATGTCCGCAGTTACTAATCCTGCCTTTTTGATCGAACAATCAAAATACCCTTTCCGGGTTGACGAAGAAGAGATGCAAAAAGTACACTCCCCGGAACCAAGCAACGAAAATTCCACAAACTGACCAGGCATCCACCTGAATTTTTCCATCAACCCTTCTTCCTTGAACTTCAAACGATACGTACGGACATCGGGGGTTTCCTGGATCATTTTATCGATCCTGCAGATCATCGGGACTAACAACTGTTCCATGGAAGAATTATTATTGAAATATTTTACTTAGTTTAAACTCTGAACTATCTTTATGGTTTTGAATATCATCACATCATCACATCATCACATCATCACATCATCACATCATCACATCATCACATCATCACATCATCACATCATCAAACTATACCGTTGTCGCAACCTGGTTCACCACTTCAAAAATGCTGATGTTCACCGGACAGGAAATAGCGCATCTTCCACAGCCCACGCATAGGTTTTCGCCAAAGCGTTCTTTGTAGTAAACAAACTTGTGCATGGCCCGCTGACGCCACCGGCGGTATTTGACCGGACGGGGATTATGACCGCCGGCCATCAAAGTAAAATAGCCATTATTACAGGAATCATAGCTTTTATAACGGATCCCTGTATCTTTGATTTTTTCGTCGGATATCTTGAAACAATGACAGGTTGGACAAATAAAAGCACAGGTATTGCAACCGATACAACTGGCCGAAACATTTTCAAATTCAGGGGTATCAAAGATCTTTGAAAGTTTTCCGTTAACATTTTTATAATCCATTTTCAAACGGAAGGATGCTGCAAAAGCATCGTATTGCTTTTTCATCCCTTCTTCGGATGCTGAATGTTGGATGCCGGATGCCGGATCAATGGGGTTTGCTTTAAGGAAAGTCTCCCCTTTCTCAGTTCTTGCTTTAATGAAGATCTTTCCGTCCAGCCCATGCACGATCAGCACATCCATGGCATCGAGATTTTCCACATCGTAATCGAGGGAAGTACAAAAGCAGTGAGTTTCTGCTTTGTCACAACGGGAAGAAATGATTACGCTGTTTTGACGCCGTTTCTGATAATCCGAATCGATATAATCCCAGTTATATACTTTGTCCAAAACCTGCAGGCCGCGGGCATCGCAATGTTTCATTCCAAGGATTACCCGTTTTCCGGTCAACGGATCTTCATCGGTTTCTTTAACATCGGTGCCGGAAGCATCTGCCGAATATTTCAGGATTTTAGCCGAACGCGGGAAAAACAAGGGCTTGGCGCTCATGGTCTTTGTGATGGGCGAATCAGGGTCACATTCAGCAAGAGTTAAAACCCTTTTGAAATCAAACTTCCCGAACTTCTCGACCGGGGCATAAGTTTCGTTATTGGCAATGATGGCTTCGTAAAATTTTACCAGGCCAGCTTTATCGGTAACAAATGTTTCAACGTTCATATCAGAAAGAGGGGTTACATGATAAAATCATTGGGATCCTGCATGCTGTATTTGTAAAAAGCGCCGCGATCACCTTCCTGCACGCCTGCCAGGTGTTCCTGGAAGTTCTCAAAAATCACCCGCTCATTCCATTTGTGCAACAGGTGAAGGGGCAAATGGCTTGGACAGGCTTTTTCGCAATTACGACAATCAACGCAACGGCCTGCTAAATGCAGCGACCAGGTCATCAGGGCATGGAAGGCGCTGGATTTAGTGTTGGCTCCGTTATAGAGTGTTGACGTTTCCTGATCGATACAGCATTTTGCACAGTAACACATCGGACAGGAATGACGACAAGCGTTGCAGCGGATGCAATTCTCAAATATCTCTTCGAAGTAAGCGCGTCGCTCAACCAACTCTTTCGAGGCGAGTTCATGAATATCAGCATTCACCTGATACCCCTGTTTCCCCTTTGGCGTCCCTACCATTTCATCATATACCACGGCATCGGGAACAACACATTCCATGCAGTTTTGCATTTTATTTCCTGCCTCATCAATAACTCCTTCACAGGCAATTCCGATAACATATAACTTATCGCGTTTTACCTGGCTTTCGGTGAGTAGCAGGTTCAGTGAACGGCTATCGCAACCCTTCACTACCAATCCCACACGCTTGTTGCGCGTATGCTCATTCTTGAGATAATTGGTCAGGTTGAAAACCGATTTGTCGGTAAAAACCAGTTGTGATACCTCCTTGGGATCCCGGATCAGCGCCGGTACCTGGTTATCATCAAAACCTGTCATCCGGTAACCGACAAAAACATCGATCTTATCTTCGGTAAAAAGCCTGGTTGCAATCTCCCGGATTTGATTCGTATAGTCCATTATTTCTCGAAGTTTTCTTTTTTATACAAATGAAGCGGGCCCAGTTTCTTGATATCCCCGGTTACTTTGGCAACAACTTGTGCAAATTTGGGGCCTTCGGCAGCCGAAACCCAGGAAAATTGGATCCGGTCTTCATGAAAACCGACAAAATTGAGTAACTTTTTCGTCACCAGAAACCTCCGGCGGGCATAGTAATTACCGCTGATATAGTGGCAGTCGCCCGGATGGCACCCCGAAACAAGTACCCCATCAGCCGTTGTTTGCAACGATTTGATGAGGAACCAGGGATCCACGCGTGAAGAACAAGGCACACGGATGATACGGATATTGGGTGGATACTGGATCCGCGAGGTCCCGGTAAGATCGGAACCGGCATAAGAACACCAGTTGCAGAGAATTCCGATGATCACCGGTTCCCAATCGGGAGGGGCCGCGATTTCGGGTTTCTCAATGCTTACAAGTTGTTTGTTTGCTACTGCTTCCATCAGATTGAAACTATCTCGTTAATGATTTGAGAATCGGTAAAACCAGCCAGGGTGATCGCCATGCTGCGGCAGACAGCCACACAGGAACCACATCCCTGGCAAACGCCTTCGTTGATCCTGGCAACAACACGCATCTCCTTGGAGCCATGGCCCATCGGAACTTCTTCCGTGACAATGGCCCCGTAAGGACAAACCTTTACGCAGTTCTGGCAACCAGAACAATATTCGTTGTTTACCGTGGAGATCATCGGGTCTTTCTTCATGGTATCCCCCGAAAAAAGTCCGCATACTTTGGCCGCACAAGCCGACGCCTGGGCAACCGTATCGGGAATATCTTTCGGGGCCTGCGTACAGCCGGCTAAGAAAATACCGGCTTTTGCCGTTTCGACCGGCCGGAGTTTCGGATGGGCTTCCGACATGTAACCGTATTTATCGTAAGATACACCCAATAAACGGGCGAGATCCGGATTATCTTTGGGGGCAATCACGGCAGTGGCCAATACCACAAGGTCGGCAACCACCTCCACAACTTCCCCGATCTGGGCATCCTCGCCACGGACGATCAGCTTATCGCCTTTTTTATAAATTTTCGAAACCCGTCCGCGAAGATAGGTTGCAGCTGTATCGACTTGCGCCTTCTTGACAAACTCTTCGTAACCTTTTCCTGCTGCCCTGATGTCCATATAAAAGACATAGGAATGTGAATCATGTACCTTGTGGTGCAGCAGGATGGTATGCTTGGTAGTGTACATGCAGCAGATCTTGGAACAGTATTCTATCCCTTTGGCTTCATCGCGTGATCCGATACATTTGATAAAAACAACGTTTTTAGGTACTTTTCCATCTGATGGCCGAACAGGAACACCATTGGTAGGGCCATTGGCCGAAACCATCCGTTCGAACTCAAGGGAAGTGATGATATCCTTATGACGTCCTACCCCGTATTCTTCGTATGGCTTGGGATCCCACAGGTCATAACCGGTAGCGACAACCACGGCGCCGATTTCCCGCTCAATGATCTCATCCTGCATCTTGTAATCAATGGAACCTTTTTCACAAACCTTGGCACAAATTCCACACTTCCCTTTGGTGAGCATATTGCAATGCCCCGCATCGATCACGGGTTTGTTAGGCACTGCTTGCGGGAAAGGAGTATAAATTGCTTTCCGGTTGTCTAATCCCATATTATATTCATTGGGAACCTTCACCGGACATTTTTGCCAGCAGGCGCCACAGCCGGTACAGGTTTTGAAATTCACGTACGAGGCTTTCTTCCTGATCTTAGCTTTATAATTACCCACGAATCCGTCGAGCTCAATGACCTCGGAATAAGGGATCAGCTCGATATAAGGATGGGAAGCCACATCCACCATTTTGGGGGTCAAAATACACTGGGAACAATCCAGGGTGGGAAATGTTTCATCCAGTTGGGCCATCTTGCCGCCGATGGAAGGGCTCTTTTCAACCAGTACCACCGGGATCCGCGCATCGGCAATGTCCAGCGCAGCCTGGATACCGGCGATACCGCCTCCTATCACCAGGGCGCGTTTGGTTACCGGAACTGAAATTTCATGCAATTGTTCGTTGGCTATCGATTTGGCAACAGCCATCCGTATCAGGTCAGCAGCTTTTTCGGTAGCAGCTTTTTTATCTTTCTGGTGGACCCAGGATGAATGTTCCCGTATGTTGGCCACTTCCAGCAGGTACGGGTTCATCCCGGCATCCGAAAGGGCTTTCCGGAATGTCTTTTCATGCATCCGTGGGGAACACGCGGCTACGACGACAGATGTGAGCCGGTGCTGAACTATGGCATCGCGAATCTGCTGCTGCCCTGGATCGGAACACATGTATTTATAATGGATGGCGAATTTTACCTCACGGATTTTTTTGGTTTCTTCCACCACCTGGGGAACATCAACAAAGTCGGCGATATTGGCGCCGCAAAAACAAACAAATACTCCTACTCGGGCCATTATTCAACCTCGCTTTCTGCTTCAACAGCTTTTTTAGGTTTTTTAATTTTTTCGGGAGTGGGTTCAATTTTTCCGATGTTGGCCAAGGCCTTTTCAACAGGAACGATATTTTTATTGAACATCAACTCTTTTTCAGGCATACCGAAAGCGAGGGCCATCAGTTGCGTGAAATAAAAAATTGGAAGGTCAAATTTCTTTCCCGCGCGTTTTTCTGCACCCGGTTGCCGCATATCAAGGTTTGACTGGCACAGCGGACAAGCCACCACGATGGCCTGAGCGCCGCTCTCTTTGGCCATCTCCAGGATCTTTCCGGTAAGGTTGAGTACAACATCCGAATTGGAAATAGAAAAGGAGGCGCCGCAGCATTCGGTCTTATAGTCAAATTCAGTAGCTTTGGCCCCCAGCGCCTCCACGATATAGTCCATTGACATAGGATATTCTGGTGAATCGAATTGGGTAATCGCCTGGGGACGTGTCAGGAGGCATCCATAATAGCAAGCCAGCTTCATCCCGGCTAAAGATTTCGTTACTTTAGCTTTAATGGCCTCTAATCCGATATCTTCATAACAGTATTGAAGCATGGATTTCACGGCAATCCTGCCTTGATAAGCTCCTTCTTCAACAAGTGTTGAACTGATTTCTTTGCATAATTCCGGATTCCCGTCCATGTGGACTTTGGTCACTTTCATACGCTGATAACATGAGGCGCAGGGGATGGCCATCGTGGCGTTGTTGAGTTTTTCGGCTAACACGAGGTTCCTGAGCGGGAGCGCGTAAGAAAGACTTTCATTCAGCGTGTGGGCAGAAGTGGCGCCACAACAGTTCCAGTCTGGAATGTCTTCCAGTTGGACACCCAGGTGTTCCATGACCATTCTCACGGTTTTTTCGAATTCTTCGCTTGTACCGTGCGCGGAACAACCCGGAAAATAGGTTATTTTCTTCATGTCGGGATCGGATTATTGATGCTTCTTTTCCAATTTGTCAGCCAATTTGAACATGCGCCGGATGGCTTTGGCGCTCTTTACCGGTTTCACCAACAGCGGTATCTTCCCTCTGAGCAACGCCACCGGGGCCAGGCTCATGTCTTTGAAAAGATCGCGGGTACGGATGTTATGTTCGGCCATCAACCTAAGCTCATAACTACGGCCGTAACGTTTGATCATATCAAGGAAAATGTTGTGGAATGTCCGGATCGATTTTACCTTTCTGGTATTGTTCACATAATTCGATTCGATGGCCAAATGCCGGATCGCTTCCATCACAGCCGGGATCTCAATTTGACGGGGGCACCTTCCTGAACAGGCTGAACAGGTGAGGCAAAACCAAGTGGAATTGGCCATATAAACCTCATCCCTGAGGCCCAGCTTGACCATCTGCATGATTACGCGGGGCGGAAAATCCATATACTGGGACACGGGACAAGTTGAGACACATTTCCCGCATTGATAACATTCCAGCACGTTGGCGCCGCTGCGCTTGTTGACATCGGCTAACAAGGTGTTTTTTTCCTGGGTTCCAAGGGTGATCATCGGGTGTGGATATAAGTTGAAAATGAAGGAATTACTTTGATATTATTGAATAAGTCAAACCATACTGTGAATTTATTCACAGCACAAAGTTAATTAAAGTTTCTTTTGGATGGATTCTAAATTAATAGTTCTTTCATTCAATTTTTTTATTCACATCCCCCTTCCTCCGGTCAGTAACCCATACACCTTGGGAACCAGGAAACGAAGAAGGCGCCCCATCAGTACACTGATGAAAGAAGGGAAAGCGTTTTCTCCCAATTTTGTTTTGGGCAATACAGATTTTTCTAACGAACAGAAAATAAATTTCATTGCCTTGATCCAAATCTGTCGTCGGATTGAGGTTCTATTTCATTTCCGTTTTCACAGATCAGTTTCGGATTCTCATCGGGGACAATTCCGGCAACGATCAGTACTTTTCTGATATCCTCTTCTCCCAAAACGGAATCCAATGAGAATTCAACGGTATTTGTGCAATATACAACCCAATGAGAGTTCAGGGAGAATTATGGTTTATCATTCCACGATTAACCTAATTTTGATATATTATTTGATTTTACTGTATTGTATGTCGCATTAAACAATGGAGACCAGACGCCATTTAAAAAACGGGGCGACACCGAAAAGCCAAACGAGTAGGAATATTAAATTCATTAACAGTATGAAAAAAGTAAATTTAAAAAGTTGCATAGTATATTGTTTGTTAATGATTACAACTGCTTCCTACTCCCAAAACGTTCAGTTTGCTTATGATGAGACCGGTAACAGGATTTCGAGAATTATTGTTATCCCTCTCTCAGAATCTAAATCAGTATTTACAGACTCGATACTACCTGGCCATTCAAGGAACCCATTAAACCAGAATCTTGAAAACCTGAGGATTTCAGTTTTTCCAAATCCCACTTCAGATATCATACATATACAATGTAATGATCTGAGTAGAAGTACAAGTATTGATGCATACTTGTATACTGCCAAGGGTGAAGCATTAAAAACAATTAACCTCTGTGAATTCGATCAAGTCTTTGATATGACTAATTATCCTCTTGGAATATATTACCTGAAAATACAAATGAATGATAGGATAGAAAGCTGGAAAATAATAAAGCAACAATAGTCTTTCATCTTTTGTCGAATAGTCTGATACAGTCTTAACCTGTCAAATTTTAAACATGAAAACTTTACTCATTTTAGTCCTGTCAGTCCTTTTTTCAACCGCATGTAACGCACAAATTCAGAATGCTGAATCATCAGATAATGGAAAAGCAAATACAGCCTTTTCAGTAGGTATTTTACCCGGAAGTTTTGGTGTTTCACCGTCCGGAGGGGCTACTTACATGATCCCTCTTGATTTGCCGGCAGGAAGGGTAGGAATGAAGCCTGATCTTGCACTTTGTTATAATAGCCAGCAAAAAATTGGTAATATTTTAGGACAGGGATGGAGTTTGACCGGATTTTCAGCCATTACCCGAAGTAATCCCACGTTGTATTACAACGGGGGTAATGATAATATTGATTTTGATAATGACGAATTGATGCTTGATGGTCAACATTTAATTAAGATCAGGGATAAGGAATACAGAACAGAATTAGATGTATTTTCCAAAATTGAAGAGATTGATGGAGGTGATAATGGTAAGTATTTCAAAGTTTATGCCAAAAATGGCATGATCATGGAGTATGGCAATACTCTTGATAGCAGACAGGTTTATTCTGGTAATAATTCTGATAATATTCCCTTGGCATGGCATTTAAATAAAACAACTGACCGAATGGGGAATAGTATAGATTATGCTTATTTTCGAGATCAGGATAAGGGAGAATTGCACCCTATAAGTATAAGCTATACAGGAGATATAACCAAAACCCTTGGCAGTACAAAAATCACCTTTGACTACTCTGTAGGATTGATTAATGAGAAATTGCAGCATACATCCTATCTTGAAAAAAATGGACAAAAATATTTGAATAAAAATTCATGGCTTTTACAAAAAATTCTAATTTCAAACTTTGATGGCACAAAACTTCTAAAGGAATACAGGATCAGTTATTACGAACAAAAAGGAGTGAGCAAGGAATTTTTCGTTAAATACATAACACTTTTTAATTATGAAAATGGAATTGCATGTCCCGTTAAACCTACGAATTTTGGCTGGGATTTTTACTATCCTGCATATCAGAATTATGGAATTTTCGAATCTGAAAGGATAATAAGTAATTCTTCATTCAAATCAATCGGTCTTGATTTAGATGGTAATCATATAGACGAGATTGCTACTTATTTTAACAGAAAAAACGAGTTTACTGGTGAGTCTAATAAAGTAATTGCTTTATACGGTCCCAATACAGTTAACGTTGAGCTGGAAGTTACAGGAACATTTCAAAATTTTTATGCAATAGATTGGGATAGCAATGGAGATGATGAGCTATTGGTTGTCGATAATGCTGGTATAAAAATCTATGATTATACTGGTAATACGATGAATCAGGTATATACTAATTCTAATATTGGTTACATTTATACTGGTGATATTACCGGGGACGCTATTAACGATATATTTATAAAACAGGCAACATCATTAATGGTTTTAGTGGGTAAACGCTTGCCAGACGGCACTTTTGGTTATGATTCAAGTTCTCATTCGTTACCTATTACAATAAATCAATCAATCAGAACTGTTGCAGACATTAATGGTGATGGGAATGTCGAAATTCTTTGCAAGGGTAGTGCTAATAATTCATTTAGTATATGGTCATTCTCTGCTGCCTCAGGATTTACAAAGATTAATGAATTTTCTATTACTGAATGGCCAACTTCCCAAAATCTTAAAGTATATTATGACGATTTTAATGGTGATGGCAAAACAGATATGAGCTACCTAACAGAAGTAAATGGTTCACTAAATCGATTTTCATGTTTTTCTTTTGGTAACAATTTCACGGAGCCAAAAATAGACAATGCTATTTCATATCCGGGGGCACCATCGGTTGTTTCGGATATTAATAATGATGGAAGAGCTGATTTCGTTTATTTAAGTTTTAATCCAGGCGCTTTGATTTTAAAATGCTACTTTACAAATCCGGATGGAGTTTCATCAGAATTCCAGCAGACATCTGTGAGTTGTAATACAGATTTTACCCGTACTAATTTTAGTGAAGCCAGCATTAATGCCAATGGGACCATGGGTTTTATTTTAACATCGGCTAAATCAGAAAACACGGATTCACCTCACGATCCCCACGACAGGATGTCCATACAAACATTTGCAGATATGGGTTGTGGAAATAATGTAATAGATACAATTACAGATGGTTTTGGTGTGAAAACTCAAATAAAATATACCAATTTGGGCACTACCGGCCCATTATACTCCAATTTCCCGGTTTCGAAACCCAGATTCAAAGATAATGTGGTACTTGAATCTTATATTATAGGCGATAATAATGCAAAATGGGACTGGGACCAATATACTTTTAATACACCTTTAATCCATCTGCAAGGAAAAGGATTCCTTGGATTTAAAGAAACAAGGGTAGTTTCACGGCAAAATAACCTGTTGAATATTTCAAGTAATGAAGTGCAGATAAAAAATAACAAATACTTTTATCCATATCCGGCTACATTGTCAACCTGGTCAATGAAAAATGGAAATCAGGACAAATTATTGTCTGAAACTAAAAATACAGTTGATTTTAAGGTGGCAACCCCCGATGCGCTTATTTTTTTGCCGGTTGTTCTGAAGAGTTTTACAAAAAGTTGGGATAACGACGCTGCTCACAGTTACAAAGGGATACAAATTGAAAACCAAAGTATTGGCGACATCGATAATTATGGTAATGTGCTAAATCATAAAATATTAATGGACGAATTTGAGGTAGGCCCGAACCCGGTAAACAGATGCTCCTGGGAAAAAACAACCGTTACCTCATATAAACCAGCTAACGAAACCCTCTGGCTTGTGGGCCGGCCGGATGTTACCGAAATAACAACTTACCACAAACCGGAAGAAGAAATTATTGATCCTACATATACGACTAAAATTTCGTATGAATATTATGTTCCAGGGGAATCTTCATTTCCTTTGCTCAAATACAAAGAAACTCTTCCTAATAATAATGAAGATCTTAAAACACAAAACTGGTATGCCTATGACCCACTATACGGAAATTTAATCAGAGAAACAATTAAGGCAACGGCTAATGGCGCACCTCCTGAAAGAATAACAGAATATGCTTATGGAACAGATCCTGGATATATGAGCCGCTTTTTAACATCAAAAACCATAAAAGATGAAGACGGTTCCGGCAACGATCAGGTAACTACTTTTACTTACGATCCTGTCCCCGGCAGATTGCTGACAAGTAAAAACCTGAACAGTGTAGGTACCACAACCTATAGCTATGACATCCAGGGAAGACTTATAAAAACCAACCAGCCTGATGGTACATCTAATGAAATAGTTGTAAACTGGAGCGCCCTTCTCACCGAGTTGGTCCCGCCCCCAACTGCACTGTATTATGTTCTTTCGTATAAAAATCTGAGTAGTGGTACAAACAAATGGAATAAATCATATACATTTTATGATAAATATTGCAGACCTTTACGCATAGTAACACAAGGGCTGAATGGAGAGTATATAAATATCGATAATAACTTCGATATTATGGGAAGGGTTGCACAAGTATCAGAGCCTTATGCTGCCAATGGCCCTCCATCGCAATGGACAACCTCCGGATATGATGACCTTGGAAGGCTTGTTAGCCAAACCCTTCCTACCGGCGCAATTAATAGTACTGAGTTCAAAGGGCTTACTACCAGGATTTCAAATGCTCCTTCAGGAATTTGGAAAGAAACCACGGTAAATGTCACCGGGAGCGTCGACATAGTCAAAGACCCTGCAAGCGGATCTATAAACTATAATTACGATGCGGCATCACGCATTCGTTCCATCTACGCGCAGGGAGCGCCAACATATTTTGAATATGACGATGCAGGGAACCGTACCAAAGTAATTGATCCTGACGCCGGAATTACATTAAGTACCTACAATGCTTTTGGAGAGCTTGTTACCCAAACTGATGCCCGTGGATCGATGTTCACGAATACCTACGATGTATTGGGGCGCATAAAAACGAGTAGCCTCACTCCCGACAACACACTTACCACATATAATTATAATGGGAGCTCGGAGGCGGGCTTCGGACAAATAAAGAATTTGATCAAAACGATTAACGGGAGCAATGAAACAAAAATAGAATACAGCTATGATTTGCTTGGGCGAACAACATCAAAAACCGAAATTTTTGAAGGAATTAGTTATACCTTTGGATATAATTACAGTACCCTTTCAGGGATGCTGGAGTATTATACTTACCCTTCGCTGTACAAAATAAAATATGAATACGATGCATACGGCTACATGAAAAAAGTAATTGAAAACAGCACTTTAATACCATTATGGACTGCAAATACTGCCAATGCACGTGGACAACTTACTGATTATACCCTTGGGAATGGACTTGCCACCCATAAGGACTTTGATTCATATGGGTTCCCGGGCCATATTACAACTAAAAATGTTGCAACTCAAAATGTCTTACAAGATCTCAATTATAGTTTTGATATATTTACTGGCAATCTGAATAGTAAAACGGAACTAATTAGCAGCGGATATTCGTTATATGAGACTTATGAATATGACCCAATATTAAAGTCGAGGCTTACTTCCTGGCAGGTGCAAAATGGATCGCCCAAATATTCATTACAGTACGCAGATAACGGCAACATACTTACCAAATCGGATGTTACCCAGCCAACCGAAAGCCAGTATACCTATACCAGTGCAGGACCTCATGCGGTAACAGGTATAACCCTGCCTACTGCAGGTTATTTAGCTTCAGCTACAGCCCAAACGATTTCCTATACCGGATTCAACAAAGTACAGCAAATTTCACAAATTGACCGGGACGGTATGATGTTGAACAAATTGAGTATTGAGTATGGTCCTGATGATCAACGTATTAAATCTATATTATTTAATGTATACGATCATTCAATAATTGTACTGAAGACAAAATATTTTTTTGATGACTTCGAAATTGAAATCGATAATACAACAGGCCAAGCCCGCCAACTGCATTATCTTTCGGCCAGCAGTGGCATATTCGCAATCATTGAAATAAAAAACAACACCACAACGCCATTTTACATTCATACCGATTACCTTGGCAATTATAATCTGATCACGAGCGGCACCGGCGCTAAACTCGAAACATTGAGTTTCGATCCTTGGGGCCGGCGTCGCCACCCCACCAACTGGACCTATACCAATGTACCCACCACCTTCCTTTTCGACCGTGGTTATACCGGGCATGAGCATCTCGATAAATTCGGCCTCATCAATATGAATGGCAGGGTGTTCGACCCCGTGCTTGCACGGTTTCTTTCACCCGACCCGGTCCTCCAGGATTTGGGGAATTCCCAAAGCCATAACCGGTACAGCTACTGCCTGAACAATCCGCTTAAATTTACTGATCCGAGCGGGTTTAAACCCCAATTCGATCCATATGACCCGCCACCCTGGAATACTTGGAACCCGGGAGGTGGCCCGGGAGGGTCAAACGACAGATGGCGTCCTGCCAATGATGCTATATTCTTCTGTAGTTCAGCTTCGGCTTTTATCAATACATATGGAGCTAAAACATATAATCAACTATATTTCAATAATGTTACATTGCCTTCCATATTATCAAATAGTGAAATTAACAAAAAAGACCCGGAACAAGGTAAAGCGGCTGAATATATAGATGCTGGATTTATAGTAACTCCCATAGATGCCTTTGGAAGAAAAATTTATGTTGCGTCATTGGGTGCACCTGGAAACATAAGTACTTTACCAAATGGGGGAATAATATTTGATAACAAGACATCCTCTGAAGTTTGGGGGTTAACGATTATAATTAACAACGGACAAGGGGATGGTCATTCGTTTATGGATAATGCCAATTTTGCTTTTAATGCCGGCGACCTTTATTATAGTGCAAAAGGTGAGGCTTTACATAATGAATTATATTGGGTTCAGAAAAACGGAAAAATTAGAAGTACTGCCTCTATCGGTAATAATTATCTATTAAAAAGAAGTTACAACCTAACTGGGCAATTAGCAGAAGGAGCCAAAATAGCTTCTAGAAGTTTTGCGTATGCTGGAGCAGCAGTATCTGGTATAAACATGGTTTCTGATTTTAGATTCGCCAATACTTTTGATTTTGCTATGGGTATGACAACATTTATTCCAGGTGTTGGCTGGGCTGTATCAGGTGTCTACTTTATCTCTAACGTTGCTGTTGAATCATATACAGGTAAGACCATTGGAGAACATTTAGAATTACAATTAAATAAAATTGGTCAGTAAGTAATATGAAAGTATTTGATTATATATTTTATCGGGTAGCAGATTTTTACATTAAAATGTTCAATGCTAAGAATGGAGAAGCATTAGGAGCACTTCTTGTAACATTAATGCAAGGATTTCACATTGTATCTATTTTATTAATAATTGCTTTTTTTTCAAATGATGTAAATGCAATCTTTGAAGCCAATGAGGGTAAGAATTTTATGCATTCATACGCATCATTATTAGCAATAGCATTATTAGCATTTAATTTTTATAGATACTTTAGTGTAACAAACTATGACATTGTTAGAAAAAAATGGGGATTTGAAGACATAATGTCAAGAAACCGAAAAGGTCTTTACATTGTTGTATACATGGTTCTAAACATGTTTATAACAATAGGATTATCCATTTATAGAAAATACTATTTCTAAAACACAAAAGCCGGAGCTATCCGGCTTTTGTGTTTATAATACCAAATACGTTTGTCTTGCTTTAAAATCTCTGATATAAGCACTAACCACTTTAAGGATAGTGCTTTTTTCATTATCTGGAAGCCCCTCAATTTCTTTGAATTGTCTTATCAGGTCAGCATCTTTAAGGGTAGTTTGCGCCTTTTCAGTAGTATTGCCGTTAATTAGGAAATCAACAGAAGTGCCAAGAACATCAGCAATTTTATTAAGAATATCTGCCGGAGGTTGTACTCCTTTAACCTCGTAGCGGCTCATTTGCGCTTTATAAATATTAATCTTATCGGCAAGCTCGTTTTGAGAGATTATTTTGTTTCCTGAGTTTCTGTATCCTTTTTCCAAGCTCGTTCATTCATTTTGTCTGTCATTTTAGATTTTGATATGGTGCAAATGCATCAAAAAAGTAACCATATTTTAACTTATAATTATAAATAATTCGTAATTTTGAAATGTTTATGATGTATCATCACATCAATACTATACTGAAAACCAGAATTAAAAATTGTTCATGATAAATGCTGTAATTGCCGAAGATGAATTGATCCAAATCGTATATCTGAAAAATTTACTCCGTGATTTTTGTCCCAAGGTAAAGGTAATAGATACCATTCATTCCGGGTTAGAATTCGTTCAGAAACTTTCTGAACGATCTTTTGAACTTCTGTTTCTCGATATTAAATTAGGTGACAGCAATGCTTTTGATTTGCTAGAACAGCTTCCAAAAATTGATTTTCAGATTATCATAATTTCTGCATCAGATCAATATGCTTTGCGGGCGTTTAAAGTAAATGCTGTCGATTACCTTTCAAAACCTTTCTATGAGGACGAGTTACAGGTGTCGGTAAACAAAGCAATTGAACGAATTAAAAGCAGAGACATACTTTCATGCAAGTCGATGGCAGGGATCTCATCTAATAATCAAAGCCTTTGTATTTCAGAGGCGGGTTCTTATACCTTTATCCCTTGTCAAAATATTTTATATTGTAAATCTGATGGTAATTACACTCATCTTTTCTTTACAAATGAAAAGGGAGGAACCGAAACTATTCTTGCCACAAAAAATCTCATGCATTTTGAACAGAAACTGCTCTTCAGTAATTTTATCCGGATTCATCAATCTATCTTGGTCAATAGATCAAAAATTCGAAAAATACAAAAGGGAAGTAGAGAGTTAATTCTTTCGGACGGAACAATCCATGAGATAGCACGCGATCGAAAAAACTCTGTTTTGTCCCTCCTGATGCAATAGTTATGATCTGATTTTTCTAAAATCCTCTCTTTTCAAAACGGAATCCAATTATATTTTATAAAATAAAAAATATTTCAGTCTTTCTTATGATTTGCCTATAGGCCTGTTTATCTCATAACAGCAATTCAACTACTTTATGAGTTGAAACGGTTGCGAACGCAAAGAATACGGCAACGGAGACTAATATACAGAACCAAACTTTGAATTTTCAAGAATTTTGGAGTGGATTTAGAAAAGCCATTTTAGATTTTGATTACATTAAGTTAATTGAATTAAGTCAATTCCCAATAACAATTCATGGAGATCAAGATAAAGATCCTCAATTAAAAATAACCAAAGCGGATTTTAATAATTTTTATCCATTAAGAAAGAAATAATATGTATAAAACAAATATTGAAGGAGAAAAAAGGCACCAAATGGGGGAATAATATTTGATAACAAGACATCCTCTGAAGTTTGGGGGTTAACGATTATAATTGCTTTAGGACAAGGGGGCGGTTGGTTAGAAACAGCAAATAATTATTCTGGAATTGCAACTACATTAATTACGGGAGGAACAGAAACTACCAATGCGATAGTTAGAGGTCAATTTAAATCTGCTACATCTTGGACGGGATGGACTAATCTGAGAAATTCTCAACAAGCATGGAGAACGGCAAGTGTTCTTGGTAAAACTGGAGCGATGACTCTTAAAATTACTGGTGCAACTGGTGGTGTTTTAGGTGGCCTGTCTGCAAGTTACTCAACATATAAAGTTGTTAATCAGGCTTACAATTGAGGGTTGCAAAGTGTAAATGGTTGGGATGCTGCCGATGCTACTGTTGGATGGGCGGGTACAGCAAGTGCCGCTGCACTGATATTAGGTACTTCCAATCCTATTGGTTGGGCTGTAATTGGTATTGGTGCCGCAGGTTATGGAGCATTTAGAGCAGGTCAATATATTTATGAAAACTATTAATTTATAAAAACAATGTTGCTTAATAAATTGTATTATTCAGTTTGGACTGATGGCATCAAGCGGATGCAAGAACGATTTCCTGAGTCGAATCTTTATTGGAAATTTATGTTGATGCTATTTATGGTAGTTTCATTTGGGGGCTTTTCTATGTTTCTATATGGATTTATTGGTCGCATATTAGGTCTTCCATGGCCTCACTTAAATCTTTTTCAAAATGGGTTCTTAGAGAATACTTTAAGTGCATTAGTTTTTTTTATGCTACCTTGGTTTGTGATACATTATTATCTTGTCCTTTGGAAGAATAAATATCAAATATTTATGTCAAAATACAAGTACCGTAATGGTAAGTTATTTTTCAATTTCTTCTTATGTATAATATTTACACCATTATTCATATTTATAATTGGAGTTATTATAGCTAAGATGTTAGCAAATTGATTTGGTAGTATAATCATATTGGAAACACAGGGAGAACCATTGGAAACACAGGGAGAACCATTGGAAACACAGGGAGAACCATTGGAGAAGATGGGAGAAAGATGGGAGGACCATTGGAGGAGATGGGAGAACGGTTAGAGGATCATTGGTCTTTAATTGGTCTTTAATTGGTCTTTAATTGGAGGATCATTGGAGGGCACAGGTCGAAAATGTTGATAAACCATTTCAATTTGTTGAAAAATTTCATGGTTAATGAATATTACCCTAACGGTATTTTCCGGATCTACAATAAAGCGAGCCCTGCCGGCAGGTGGCCAACTTTATCAGGAACGAAGCCTCAGACAAGATCTATACAAGGCTTAGAGGAGGTGCATGATTGGCCTTGGAAGGTAAAGGTTCATTTTTTTTGTAAAAAGTTACGCAACTGTAAAAATAAAAAATATTTCATTATGTTTGTGTTGTGTTGATAAATTTTAATGTTGTTCATTTACTCCAAAAAAGAAAAGAGAGCTCCCGCTTATACTTGAAGCAATGCAAAAATTTAATCAGCAAAAATATACTTTGCTCGGAAATAAAAATACTATTTTTGAGGGAGCTACTTATTCGTAATATACGCCCGGTAATTTACCGTGAAATTCTATGTTTATAATGAGAAGACTTGTACTTTGTTTGTCGCTTATATCCCTGTTTTTTAATTTAGCTGGTTTCGCTTCCCGGGTTGATATTGATCAGGCGAGGATTGCCGGCCGAAAGTTTTTAAGCCGGAATTACAGCATGTATAAGATGGCGGATTTTGCAAAAACAACTGTTGTCTCTGAATTCACGGTAGGTGATGCGAATTCCCCATTTTATTATATTTTTAATTTTTCCGGAAACGAATTTGTCATTGTTTCTGCCGATGATGCCGTGTATCCTGTTCTGGCTTATTCCTATGAAACTTCGTATTCGCCTGACCACCTCTCTCCCGAATTCAGTTTCTGGATGAATCATTATGCGAATGAAATCAAACATGTGAGATCATCCGGGCTTCAACCCGATTCCCGGATATCGGAAGCCTGGTCGGGTTTGTTGATTAAGAAAACCCCGGGATCAGGGACGGATTACTTACCTCTCGAAGTTCAGCCTCTCATCAGTGATACCTGGCACCAGTATTTCCCGTATAATGCCATGTGCCCGGCCGATTCTGCCGGTCCTTACGGACATGTTCCTGTGGGTTGCGTTGCCACAGCCATGAGCATGATCATGCATTACTGGAGATATCCCGATATGGGACAGGGTTATCATTGCGATAATGCCGCCGCTGTTTACGGTCCGCAATGCGCTGACTTCGGTGCAACAAAGTATGACTGGAACAGTATGAACCGAAGCCAGCTTGACGAATCCGATGCCATGGCGCTCCTGAGTTATCATACTGGGATATCCATTGACATGAGTTATGGAACGAATACCTCCAGTGCTTCTTTTTGTAATGTTTCCCAGGCCTTGGTCACCTATTTCGGATATTCCCCATCGGTACTGTATCTGAACCGTTATGACTACACTGCTTCCGAATGGATTGCCCTGCTTAAAGACGATCTGGATGCTTCAAGGCCTATACAATACGGTGGACAAGGCCCGTATGGCGGTCACGGCTGGATATGCGACGGCTATCAGGGTACCGATTTTTTTCATATGAACTGGGGATGGAACGGCTCTTACAACGGATACTTTTACCTGAATAACCTGAACCCCGGAACCACTACCTATAACGATGATCAGATAGCTATACTCAATATACAGCCCAGTCCTGCCCATTATCCGGCATACTGTCCCGGCGCCGATACGGTTTCAAATTCAACCAGCGGCAGCATTGAGGATGGTAGCGGTCCATTTGCCAATTATCTCCCGGGTTCAAACTGTAGCTGGCTTATCAATGCCGATGACAGCGTGAAGAACGTCACCCTGAACTTTGTAAGGTTTGCCACCAATGTATCGGACCTGGTGAAAATCTACGATGGCTCAACTACTTTATCCCCTTTGCTGGCAACGTATTCAGGACACTCCCTGCCCGCCGATATTACTTCGTCCGGGTCCGCTATGCTGGTCACCTTCAATTCAGGAAGCGGTGCAGGCGACCAGGGCTTCCTGGCCGAATACAACTCGACACTCTATGATTTCTGCACGGAAACAACATTCCTGACCGCAGCTTCCGGCAATTTCACCGACGGCAGTTCCAGGTTCAAATACCGCAACTCAGGCAACTGCAAATGGGAGATCATCCCTCCAAATGCAAACAGCGTGACACTGAACTTCAGCAAATTCAATACTGAACCCGATAAGGATTCGGTGATCATTTATGATAATGTGAGCGGAGATCTGCTGGGTGTTTATTCAGGCAATTATACGACCATGCCTGCACCTGTCACTGCATCTTCCGGGCGAATGCTCGTCATGTTCAACACCAACAACGCGATACGGGGAGATGGCTGGGATGCCTCCTATTACGCCACTGTTGGCATACAGGAAAATGACATCCGCAAGCAGATAAACATATTTCCCATTCCTGCCACAGATGTGTTGCATGTTGAGATCCGTGGTAGTGGATTAAAACAGCAAGGAGAGATCAAGCTCCTCGATCTCAGGTCAAATGTGCTTCTGAGCCGTTCATTTAAGAATTTTACTACAGATGAGAAGGGTAGCAGCCCGGCCGGCGTGGTCAATGCGAATATAGATGTAAGCGGATTTGCGCCCGGAATGTATTTTCTCAGAGTGAGTACAAGCGAAGACACTTGGGTGAAGAGAATTATTATCATCAGGAAATAGCCATGTCTTCATCCGGCATCGCCGGCAGGGAGAGCCTCTCACACTACTTTATTTGTGTTCATGAACTCGCTTCGCTCGGTTCCAATCGTGCCAGATACAATATCTCAACCGGTTACGGAACCAGCCGTCAAGGCCTTTGAGTTTGCAGTGATTACCAGCCATACGGAAATAATTCACCCATCCCCGCTGCACCTCTTTCAGCTTTCGGATTCGTTCATCGAATGAATATGGAGCCGTTTCCCGGGTAATCGCTTTCAGGTCCGTTTTGAACCGTTTCCAACTCTTTTCCGATGCCACCAGTTGGTATTGCCCATGTTCGTCTTTTCGATACGTAAGAACAATCCGGAACCCACTTGCGGCTTGCAAACACTTTCAGGTCTTACCCCGACATATAAGGGGTTTTCACCCGCTGGAAAGTCACACACTTGTTTTTGGCCCTTGAAAAAACATTTGTATTTTTAATCTTTTTCAACAGTTTACAACAAGTGTGCGCTGCATGATGCTCATGCAGGGCACACACACACTAAAAAAGGCGGGCTGAAAAACAACCCGCCTTTTTTAGAATAATCTAAAACTTTTACTGTAGCGTAAACTTGATTGGAAGGTTAAACTGAACCCTTACAGGGACTCCCCGTTGTTTCCCGGGGATCCATTTGGGCATTGATTTAACGACGCGGATAGCCTCATCATCGCAACCGCCTCCAATTCCGCGAAGGACCCTTACATCGGAGATAGACCCGTCAACCTCCACAACGAAGGTCACGAAAACCTTTCCCTGGATACCCAATTCCTTGGCTTCCTGAGGATATTTGATATTCGACTGCAAAAATGAGATACGCGCTTCTTCCCCGCCGGGATAACCGGGTTGTTCTTCAACAACTGTAAAAATCTCTGCCTGTACAGGGGTTTCGATAACTTTGGGGGCTTCCTCCTTTATTTCAACTTCAACCTCTTCGGTGGGCACATCGGTATTAACCTTAGCAGAGAGGTCATCCTGGGTGGCAAGGCCTGTTTCGATGGTTGTGTCTTCGACAACGACCGGCGCCGTGAATTTTACTTTTTCCACCAGGGCTTCAGGAGGAGGTGGCGGGGGTGGCGGGGGTGGGGCTTCTTCCTGCTTCAGGTTATCCATGGTCACGCCTACTACCTTTTCACGCTCCCTGATTAATTTGCTTTTAGTCCGATAAGCATCTATCAAAGGATAGCCAACCACGCAACTCAAAATCAGGAGTCCGATAAGCAAGGATATGGTTACATATCTCCTGTATTTTTTACGAAGCATGTAGGACCCATACTCCTTGTTCCTGCTCTTGAAAACAATTTCATCCAGCGGCTCAACATGCTGTTTTTCAATTGCCATACAAATAGGTTTTTAAAGTGTTAAAAAACATCATCTTGAATTATTTAGGAGCATTCTTTAACATTTCAATCTCCACGGGAGAAAGATCCACAATGGCATAACTTGCAATGTTGCAGATGGCCATTTCGTCGATGATATTAACGATGTCCTTGTACTTTGTTTTATCGTCAGCCTTGATCAATACAATCGGTCCCTTACGGTCCTCTTTTTTAAAACTCTTGATTGCATTATCGGCTGTTGTATCCGCTACCACTATTTTTCCGGTCAATCGTTTTTCACGGTATTCTGCAATCTTAGTAAAGAGATCTTTATTTCTCAGTAACAATACTTTGCGAATACCGTCTTTGCTGAAATCAGATTTAACCAGTTGGGGTAATGGCGGTTTTTTAGGATCGGCAAGACCTTGATAAAAATAGACCTTATCGCCATCTGTAAGGAGAATATTCAGCGTCCGTTCAGCGGAGATTCTCGGGGCATTCTTAGGTTCATTTGTTTGATCTTTTTCAGGCATGGTGATTACCATGACCTTGGCCTTGCTAAAAGCTGTGGTAAGCATGAAGAAGGTGATAAGCAAACACATCAGGTCGACCATGGGGGTCATATCGATGCGGGTGCTTTGTTTCTTTACTTTACGCTTTCCACCCTTTTTCCCTTTTTCCTCTTGAATAATTTCACCCATATTGGTTTATGTTTTTGGGATTAATAGCAGGTTACCTTACTTTGGTAAATCTTTCAACAAAACTTCTTCTTTTGCCAGATTGGTAACGAGATTAAACTTATTTACCTTGTTTTCCTGGAGCAGGTCCATGACTTTTTTCACGTCAGTATAATTGGTTTCTCCATCCCCTTTGATAGCGACTTCAGCAGAGGTATTCGTCAGACGGGCCAGACGGACCCACCACGCTAACTGGTTATCGGTCGAATCCATCGGGATACCCACCATGTGTTTTTCGCGTAATTTCGAATCACTCTCGCTAAGCCAGGCCCTGATATCCTTAACCGGCATACCAAATGCAGCCATAGTCCCGAATTTGTCCAGTTCCTGGGGGGTAAAGGTTATTTTATACTGTTCGCCAATTTTTTCAAGCAATTTCTTCCTGAAGTGGGTAGTGGTATCTTTACCATTGTCAATGTTAAAGAAAACTTTCCCGTCTTTAGCGACAAAAATTGTCATGAGGTCATTATCCGGGATGGTCTTTTCCGAAACCGATGAAGGGGTTGTAATCGGAGTGGCTTCCTGGGGACGAAATGTAGCGGTCAACATGAAAAAAGTAAGCAGCAAGGAAAATAAATCCACCATAGGCGTCATGTCTATGTGCGGAGATCTTGCGGGAGATTTAATTTTTGGCATAGGGTTCTACTTTTTTTAATTACTTGGCGCCAGCTGCAAATGACTGAACAAGGCTGAATCCGGCTTCGTCAATTTTGAAAGTAAAGTTATCAATCTGGGTGGAAAAGAAATTGTAAGCCACGATGGCCATCAGGGATCCGAAGATACCGAATGCAGTATTGACAAGGGCCTCGGAAATACCGGTTGCAAGGGCAAGCGCATCAGGCGAACCAGCAGTTGCAAGAGCGGCAAAGGCCTTGATCATACCAAGTACCGTTCCCATAAGACCGGTCAGTACGGAGATTGAAGCGATGGTGGAAAGGATAACCAGGTTTCGCGAAAGCATCGGGAGCTCAAGGGCCGAAGCTTCTTCAAATTCTTTCTGGAGTGAAAGGATCTTTTGATCTTTCACCAGATTGACATCATTCTGTAATGTGCGATAACGGAGAAGGCCGGCTTTCATTACATTGGCCAATGAACCGCGTTGTTTGTCGCAGGCAGCAACAGCGTCTTCAATTTTATTTCCATCGAGGAAATTCTGCAAACTTTTTACAAACACATTGATTCTGCCTTTTCCCTTGGCGCGTACCAGCGTAATACCCCTTTCAATAGAAAAGATAATAACCAGCAGGTTGAGCCCAATAAGGAACGGAACAATCACACCTCCTTTATAGATAGTCCCTAATAAACTACCATTAAGTGGCATCCCTTTATTGTTGCCACCTTCAAAGTTCACCGGGTTTCCGAAGATAAACTTAAAAACCAGGAAACCTACTATGAAAGCCAAAACAATCGCTAACACAGTGAATGTTGACTGTAAAGCGGCACCCAAAGATCCGCCTTTGCTATTTTTCTTGCTCATCGTAAAAAGTTTTAGATTAAAAAATGTTTGAATTATTGAATTTCTTAATAATAGGCCTGCAAAGGTAAAAAAAATATAAAAAGAAATAAAAATTGTTATTTGATCTTGTCTTTCAAAACATCTATGATTTGCTTGGATTTCTCAGCTTTATCATCAGTGGGATCAATGGCATTGATCCGTGTCCCGTATTCCACCGCCTTGATGGCAAATTCTTTGTTCTTTGTCTGATTGTATTGCAAAAAATTATAAAAGGCCAGAAAGTACATCGATTCTATTCTCTCTTTTACATATTTGGCGGTATCAGCCTGGGTCTTTTCCAATATGGTTTCATAGATTGGCTTTGCCAAGCCGGCCTGACTTTCGGGATCAAGGTTTGATTTGGCCCTGGCGCGCCATACCCATCCCTGCACATATTCGGGCTGCATGTTGTTGAAAATGGCCAGGTTGGTATCCGCTTTCACATAATCCTGAATACTGTAATAAACTTTGCCAAGGTTATAATAATCCATACCCGTCGCCTTGTTTAAAATGATTTTCTTCTCATATAACTCCCTGGCCTTGTCGTATTTCTTAATCTTGGTCCAGCATAAGGCGGCTTCAGAAATAAGCTCTGCTTTGGTCGTATCCATGCCATAGGCCTTTAAAAGTTGTTCCGGCGCAAGGGAATCCATTTTCAGTTTTGCCAAAGTCCTGCCATAATAAATGTAATCGAGAGGACGTATCTTTGAGGTATTGGCATGGGCGATAAATTTCCGGATGGAAGCAAGCGCTTTGTCATATTGCTGGGTTTCAAAATAAGAATAAGCCAGGGCCCGGTTAACATCATTGTCATTCGTATCCACCTTTAAAATTTCTTTCAATTGGACAATGGCTTCGGGATAATCGTTAAGATCGATCAGGGTATTCACAAATTGTTTGCGGGCTGAAACATTGCGCGAAAGCTCCAGAAATTTATAAAAATTAACTTTGGCTTCTTCCTGTCTGCCGGCACGCGAGAGTAACGATCCCAACTCACGGTAAGCCGGTGCAAAGGTGGAATCCATTTTTACAACCTCCGCGTAATAATTCAGCGCGTTGGTATATTGCCTGGCGCGTAGCCATAACAGGCCAACCCGTAATTTGGCTTCCGGGGATGTAGGGTCCAGCGCCTGGGCCATGTTATAATTCGAAATAGCTTTTGACCCGTCGTTCAACAGATAAAAATAAACATCCCCTTTGACGATGTAAAGTTCAGGATTTTTACTGTCGAGCTTTTCAGCATTGCGCAAGATGGAAAAAACATTGGCGGTGTCAGCGACATTTGCCGTCACATAAGCCTCAGCCATCTGAATGAGGACCAATCCCTGGCGGGAGGGTTCCATTTTAATGGTTTTATTAGCCTTTGAGGGCATTAAAGACAGGGCCTTGGAAAAATACTCCTGGGCTGCCGGGATTTGTTTTTTTATAAGGGATAATCCACCCATACCAATATAGTTCAGGGGATTTGCAGGATCCTGTTTAATACCGGATTCGTAAATAGCTTTTGCCGAATCCGCTTTCTCTTCAAATGAAAGATTGAGCGTGTCAGAATAATATTTATCCAATAAACTCCGCCCGTAATAATAATATAGATCACCATCGCTGGGTGTTTTCTGTATCAGGGTTTTAAACATGGAACTGGCGGCGGCGAATTGTTCACTCTTAGTCAGTTTAATGGCAGTTTTCAAATCCTGTGCGGAAGTCTGTACCAAAAAAGTGAAAAAGATAAGGGAGGCAAGGACTCCGGGAACTGGTTTAGCAAATCTGGACATAAAAAGTTCTCCTCTGTTTAATGTTTTATTTCAACTATCCGAACAGGCATCGCTGCCGGGACCAATCCTGAATGTAATAGAATAAGCTGGCCTTTCTCCCCGGCAACAAACGCTGAAAAACCAAACGCCAGACCGGAATATGGCTGACGGTTAATGCAATATATTTCACGGGTAAAAGGATAAGACCCTTCGGCAATATAACCCTGATAAGGCCGGTAAAAATAAGTATCCTGGTTGTTGTCACCCTCCAGGGCAATGCCTATGACTTTAATTCGTTTTAAGAAATTGTTCGACACGGTATCTTGTTTATCGCTGATCCAGTTGACACTTACAATCCCTATGCCATTTTTGTTATTTTCAACATATTTAATAACCTCCTCGTTGTTTTGTACGGCAGAACAAGTCGGGGGGAATGAATCCAGGGCGAATTTTTCTTTGAAATACCGGGGATTGGACGATTTAAGATGATCAAAAACAACCCGCAGGGGCCCTAATTTTGACTTTGGATTGATCTGTTTCCAGGATGTTATCTTTCCAAGGAAAATATCTTTTACGGTTTGATATAACAGGTTCGTATCCGGATTTTCATTATTCACTACCAGGGCTATGGCATCGTGTGCAATCAAAGTAGTTTTTGGGACATACTGAATAGACCTTAAATATTCAACTTGTTTCTCATTCAGCTTTGTATTTACGATGATCAAAGGAACAGAGTCGTTCATAAAATCATTGATAACATCGGCTTCCGTTTTATACTGGGCATCAATATGGGCGTTTTTATAGATCGCTTCGAAAGTATAAACCTCTGCATCGATCAGAAGACGGTATGATTCATCAACCCCTACTTTGATCCGGCCCGAAGTTGGAGTATCCGTGTTTTTTTGTCCGGAATCACCACAGGAGTTCATTATTAGCAGGAAAAAAACACTTGCCGGTAAAAAAAACCTGTACAGGTCCATGGTTCTATTTTTCATTGCTTAATGACTAAAAATCAATGGATTCTTATGTAAAACACAAAGTTATTAAAATTATTATTCTCCTTGCTGTTTTAAAAAGGTAAATGTACATCAAAACGGAAAATTGTCAAGGGAAATTTGACTATTCCCCGTCATTTTCCCTGCTTTTAGTCCAGATCCGGGCCAGGCGGTAACATCCATACAGGAACAGAAAGACCGAAAAAATTATTTTTATCCCTTTTGGAAGATATTGAAATCTTGGGCTTACAAGAATAAATATTCCAAGAAAAAAATAAAGGAGAATGACGAAAACAGAGAAATATTTGCCCAGTTTTTGCATTTTTTTAATGCTGAATCTGACAGTAAGGGATATCCCATTGATCGGGCCACTGATTCCAATACGCCACATTGACTACGTTCCCGTCTTTCCGGAAAAACTTTTTCTGAAATAACTTTATTACCGGGTTCATCAGAAGATCAGTAACCCCCAGAATGAAGGCGCCAGTCCCGGAGCCATCTTTGGCTTTTTCCTCTTCTGTTTTCACTTCATACCCGTTATAGGCCAGCAGGTCTTTCAGGAACGCTGCACGCTCACCGGAAATCCCGGACCCGACAACAGTACACCGCACTCCTTCTATTTCTGTAACTACATGTTTCCCTTTGAGCATTGCCATAATTATCCTTCCTCCATTAATACAATCCGAAACTCAGGTTATAAATCAACTCATAAACCGAACTGGTAAACCCGATCACCACGATACCGGCCACACAAAGGATCAGCCCCAACCGCGTATAATTATCGCTTTTAAAATAGGCAATGGGTTGGTCGCTGTTGTTAAGGAACATCGCTTTGATCACCAGCAGGTAGTAATATAAGGAAATAATGGTATTGATCAGGGCGATCAGCACCAGGATATAATATCCTTGCTTGGCCCCGGCGGTAAACAGGAAGAATTTCCCAAAAAATCCTGCCAGGGGAGGAATTCCGGCTAATGAAAAGAGGGCCAACATCATCACGAGGCTGAGTTTGGGATTGGTCCGATATAACCCGTCATAGTCATTGATGGTTTCTTTTCCGGTGCGGTTCGAAATGATGCCGACAACACCAAAAGCGCCCAGGTTGGAAAAAATATAAACCAGCACAAAGTAGATCACGGTGGTCATGCCTACCTGACTTTGACTAATGATACCCAATAAGATGAACCCTGCCTGGGCAATGGATGAGAATGCAAGAAACCGTTTCAGGTTTTGCTGACGCATCGCAAAGAGATTTCCTACCGTAATGGTTAAAATGATGATCACGTAAAGGACTTCACTCCATAATACGGCAATTTTTGTAAATACCGTGTAAAGAATGATGGTAAAAATGAAAACGGCTGCTCCCTTGGAAATCACCGAGAGATACGATGCAACATTTACAGGGGACCCTTCATACACGTCGGCAGTCCACAGGTGGAACGGGACCAGTGAAATTTTAAAGGCCATTCCGGCGAAAAAGAAGATAAAAGCAAGTACCTGTAGCGGGGCTCCGGTGATCAGGGGCGCCACATCGGCAAAGTACATTGTTCCGGTAGTCCCGTATATCATGGAAAGTCCGTATAATAAAATACCCGACGACAAAGCTGAAATAAAGATCAGTTTTACCCCGGCTTCTGCCGATTTCTCTTTAAACCTTTCATAAGCGGCCAATGCAGCGATCGGAATAGTAGCCAGCTCAAGACCAAGATAAAACATCAGAAAATTGCCCGATGAGATCATATAGTTCATCCCGATGAGCGTCGAAAGCATCAGCAGATAAAATTCACTGATCTTCTCCTTGTTCTGATCCTGTTTCAGCCAGTCAACCGACTGGATAAAAATAATCAGGACGCCTACATTCAGAATATTTTTCAGTAACATGGAGAGCTGTGTGGACTGATACATGCCGCCAAACAAAATTCCCGGTGTGCCGGGGAAAAAACCTATAACCGTTACCGCTGCCATCAGCAGAATGGCCGGAAGAATGATCTTCCGCTTCCGGGTATTGGGCAGAAAAATTTCGACAACCAATAGGATTACCGTGATAACTATCAGCAGTAATTCATGTCTCATGATCAGCATCGTTCAGAAATTTTATTATATCAATAATTCCTATATCGTAAACCTAAATTATACATCGTTAAGGCATCATGGGCGCCGCCGCCAACAGCTTTTGCACGATCGGGCCCAGGCCCCCGGTAATCATATCCGAAAGCCACAGTGGGGCCACCCCGATGATGGTAATGCCCAGGATTAATGATACCACACTGATCTTATCATACCATTTGGCGTCAGTGAGTTGTTCATATTCATCATTACGGATCTTCCCTAACAGTAAAATACCCACGACGCGTAAGATATAAACAGCTGTTACCACAATGGAAGACGCGGCAATGATCGTGACCACCCGGTGGAAAATATCGGCATTTTGAAACGCGCCCACAAAAATGGTCATTTCAGCAACAAACCCACTGAACCCGGGAAGCCCTAAGGAAGCAAGACCGGCGATAACATAAGCCACCGAAAGGAACGGCATGACTTTCATCAACCCTCCCATTTCATTGATATAGCGCGTATGGGTCCTTCCATATATCATCCCGATGAGGGCAAAGAAGAGGGCCGTCATGATACCATGGGAGATCATCTGCATGATAGCGCCGTTCATCGCGGTCTGGTTGAACATCAAAATGGCGAATAGCACCAGGCCACAATGACTGACCGAAGAATAAGCGTTGATGTATTTAAGATCTTTTTGCCAGAGGGCGCCAAAAGCGCCATAAATGACCCCGATCGTGGCCAGGATCAGGAAAATCCAACCTACCTGATGAGCGGCCTGCGGGAGAAGGAACACGGCAACCCGGTAACAACCATATCCGCCCAATTTCATCAGAACGCCGGCATGGAGCATGGAAACCGCGGTTGGCGCCGAGGCATGACCGTCGGGTGACCATGTGTGGAACGGGAACATCGCTCCCAACACCCCAAATCCCACAAAGAGTAATGGGAAAAGAAAACGCTGCATATCCATCGGGAGGGTCTCTTTCGATATTTTTATGATATCCCACGTCAAGGGTCCGCCATTGGGGGCGGAGTTGAGGTAAATGCCGATCAGCCCAAGCATGATCAGTGCAGAACCTCCCATCAACATCAGCGTGAGCTTCATCGCTGAATAATGCCGCGGGCCACTTCCCCAAATTCCGATCAGCAGGTACATCGGGATCACGGCCAGTTCATAAAACAGGAACATGGTGAACAAATCGAGGCTGATGAAGAAACCAAACACCCCGCTGGACAGAAGGATAAGAAATGTGAAAAATTCACGGTGCAGGTCCTTTATTTCCCAGCTTGCAAAAATCCCCGCAAACACCACCAGGGAAGTGAGCCCGATCATGGCAACCGAAACGCCGTCAACGCCAACATGAAAATGAATATTGAGCGTTTCATACCACAAATTATCCTGAACAAAAAGAACCTCAGCTATATTCCCGGCCCGTCGTTCGGCTAAGAAAAGAAGGATCAGTGCGATGGCGTTAATAAATTGCAGCCCCATACCGGCAACAGAAACCCATTTTACCTGCATGTCGGTCTTACAGAACAGGATACCAACAATAGTCAGTAACGGTATGATGATAAATAGTGTCAGAATACTCATTGTTCTATAGTATTAGCTGGTCCATAAATAAACGAATAACAAAACGAGGAGTAAAGCGCCCGAAATAAAAACAAGGGCATATTGCTGAAGTTGTCCGGATTGGAGTTTCTTGATACGGTCCGAGGTTTCGTTGGTGATGTAAGCTAACCCGTTCATCGCCCCATCCACAATGTGACGGTCAAACCAGGCAACAGGGCGTGAAATATAGTTAAAGATGATTTTTTTGGTGATGAAAAGATAAAGTTCATCAATATAGAATTTGTGAAAAGCTGCTTGTGAAAAGCTGCCCAGGGCTTTAAAAACCTTATCCGGAATATCCGTTTCTTTCAGATAGAAAAATGCTGCCACAACGATTCCTGTTAACCCCACCAGGACCGCCGGAATAGCAATTCCCATATCTAAATGTGATACAAACGGGAGGCGATCGGAGGTAACGAAATTCGAGAAGGGGATTAACCCGGCCAACAAGGCGCCTAAGGCTAAAATCATCAGCGGGATGGTCATCGTTTTCGGCGCTTCATGAGGGGTCTGATGATACTCCTGTTTCTTTCCCCAGAAGATGGAAAAATAGAGACGGAACATATAAAATGCCGTTAAACCCGACACGATCATTTCGACCCAATATAATAAAAGGCTCCTTTCAGAACCGGCCGCAAGAATCTCATCCTTGCTGAAAAACCCTGCTAAGGGCGGAACTCCGGCAATGGCAAGACAAGCGATCAGAAATGTAGCATGGGTAATGGGGAGATTCTTGTGCAACCCACCCATATCGTTCATATAATTGCTGTGAACGGCATGGATGATGGCCCCGGCGCCAAGGAAAAGCAGGGCTTTAAAAAAGGCATGGGTAAAAAGATGGAACATGGATGCCATGTACCCTAGCCCTTCATGGCCCCCGTAACCGGAAACACCCAGGCCAAACATCATTAACCCGATCTGCGAAATGGTTGAATAAGCCAGTACCCGTTTGATATCGTATTGGGTACAAGCGATAATGGCCGCAAAAATGGAGCTGAAAGCTCCCACCCACATGACAATATCGAGCGCGACCGGAGCTGAGAAAACATAGATCGGAAAAAGGCGGGCAACCAGGTAAACACCTGCAACGACCATTGTGGCTGCATGAATCAAGGCAGAAACCGGGGTCGGTCCTTCCATGGCATCAGGCAACCAGATGTGTAACGGGAACATGGCAGATTTTCCCGCGCCACCCATAAAAACAAAGATCATTGACCAGGTCATGGTGGAAAGACCGAGAAACCACACCCCCTGTCCTGAAGTCAGGGCGGGACTATCAGGCCCCGTCAGGGTAATGAAATCAAAGGTGCCCGTAACATAAGAGAGCATCAGGATACCGATGAGAAATCCCAGGTCAGCAAACCGGGTCACAATAAAGGCCTTCTTCGAAGCCGCAACAGCAGAATCTTTGGTGTAGTAAAAACCAATAAGCAGATATGAAGAGACCCCAACAAGCTCCCAGAAAACATACATCTGGAAAATATTGGTAGCCACTACCAGCCCCAGCATCGAAAAACTGAAAAGCGACAACAACGCAAAAAACCGGCTAAACCCTTTTTCGCCATGCATGTACCCAATAGAGTACAGATGTACCATTAAAGAAACCGTGGTGATCACAATGAGCATCATGACCGATATGGGATCAAGTAAAACGCCCATATCGATATGAAGCTTGTCGGTCAGGTTCAGCCAGCGCATGTTGAAGGCCATGAATTTCAGGAAGGATCCGTCGGCAGCTTTCTCAAGAACAAAGAAATATTTGTATGCAGTAACCAACGACAAGAGCCAGATGATAAACAGGCCCGACGTACCGACAATGCCTGAAACAATCGGTTTGAACCGGTTCCCTAACAAGCCAATCACTATAAACAGAAATATTGGAAGAAGCAGGATCCAGGCAGTATAACTAAAATCGATCATAAGTCAACGATTTACGATTTTTACTTACGTTTTTCTTCATTGTCAATTGACAATTTTTAATATTTCATTTTATTCATCTTATCCACATCAATATCCACCAGACGGCGATATATATTGATGATGATGGCAATGGCTATCGATGTCTCTGCCGCGGCAACAGCTATAATAAATACCGTGAAAAACATTCCTTCCAGGTGGTCCGGGTAAAGGAATTTGTTAAACGCGACAAAGTTGATGTTGACCGAATTGAGGATCAACTCGATCGACATAAGGATGGTGATCAGGTTTTTTCTGGTCAGAAATCCATAAATACCGACAAAGAACATGATGGTGCCGAGAATGAGAAACCAGTGTAACGGAATGCCTTCAAACATAATGCTTTGCTATTAAATATAAATTAATCTTCACGTTTCTTTGCCAGGATGATGGCCCCCACCATAGCGGCGAGCAGCAGGATGCTGATCACTTCAAAGGGGAGGGAATATCCGAATTTTTCAGTACTGACCAGGCTTTTCGCGATCTCGCGGATGTCTGTGCGTTCACTGCCGGTTATGGCCTTTGTTGGAAAATCAAATTGTAGTACAGTAATAAGGGTAATCACGGCGCCAAATGTGGCTACAAGAATTGCCGGAACAATTTTTTTCCATCCAGGGGCTTCCAGCCTGTCACCGATATGACTGGTAAGTAAAATAGAGAAGATGATCAGCACCACGATACCGCCCACATAAATAGTAAGCTGGATGGCAGCCAGAAAGTTGAATTGCAACAGGAAATACAAACCCGCGGTGGCCACCAATACAAAAAGCAGGTAAGTGGCAGCCCGGAGTATTCGGCGGCTGGTCACAGTCATGACAGAAAAAATGATAATGATTGCCGAAAAGATTATGAACATCAATTGATTGGTCGTCATTCTGCAATATCTTTAGAAATGGATGATCCGGGTTTATTTAAAATCTTGGTCAGCTTGGACCGGTCGAAGACAGCATGTTCAAATTCCTGGCCCCATGCCAGTGCATTGGAGGGACATGATTTGATACAGAGCCCGCAGAAAGTGCACATCGACAAATGATAGATGTGTTTGCCGATAATCCGTTCTTTTTTCCCATCGGGAGTATCGATCTTATCCTGGATGATCTCGATGGATCCGTTAGGACAACTGTTTCCACAGATTCCGCAACCCGTGCAACGATGGTGGTTCTTTTCGTCGTGTGGCATGACCACTTCACCTTTGAACCGGTCGAACATTTCCAGTTTCTTGCGGTTCTCGGGATACTGCTGGGTAACGATCGCCCCGGGGCTGAAAAAGTATTTCCCGGTGACGCTCAACCCCGACAGGAGTGACTTTACACCGTAAAAAATACCAGTAAAATATTTGAAAAAGCTCTTCATAGTTTTCTAAAAATGCCAACCCATTAATACAATAAATGCCATAATAAGAATATTGACCAGGTTGATGGGTAAAAGGTATTTCCATTCAAGGGTCAACACCTGGTCGATCCGCAACCTTGGAAAAGTCCATTTGAACCACATTATCACCCAGACTAAAGCGAAGGTCTTTCCGAGATACCATAAAAAGGGCGGGATGAAATCCATGACATGGTTAAAACCTTCCCAGCCGCTGATATGAAGGGGCATCCAACCACCTAAAAATACAGTGGCAGCGATGGAGGCTACAATAAACATGTTCATATATTCACACATATAGAAAAGGGCGAACTTGATCCCGGAATACTCCGTGTGGTATCCGGCCGTCAATTCCGATTCGGCTTCGGCCAGGTCAAACGGCCCGCGATTTGCTTCAGCGGTACCAGCGATCAAATAGATTATAAAAGCAATAACGGCGGGAAGATGTCCTTTGAAGATAAACCATCCGTTGGCCTGCCCTTCAACAATGGCGGAGAACTGCATTGTTCCGGCCAGGATGACAACGGTAAGCAGCGAAAGCCCCACCGATAATTCATAGCTCACGATCATGGCCCCAGACCGCATGGCGCCGATGAGCGAATATTTGTTGTTGCTCGACCAGCCGGCTAATAAAACCCCGATCACACCCATCGATGATACCGCAACCACATACAAGATACCGATATCGAAATCGATAGCATGCAGCCCTTTAGCAAAAGGAATGGCGGCCATGGCCATGAAAGAGGCAATGACCACAATGAAGGGGGCCAGGTTGAATAAAAATTTATCGGCATTTTTGATGGGAATTATCTCTTTCAGCATCAGCTTGATAAAGTCGGCAATGAGCTGAAAGATGCCATAAGGGCCAACCCGGTTTGGACCAACCCTGTTCTGCATGAAAGCACATACTTTACGTTCGGCATATATCAGGAACAAAGCAACCAGTGCATAAAAGATCAGGAAGATTAACCCAATGAGCGTCATTTCCACGACAGTTGCCCAGAAAGGGGTCAGGTTCTCGTATAGGCATTTATCGATCCCCTGGTCGAATGACGTTAAGTCGTAAATACTAAAGTCCATAGATAAGTTTTTATTATCTGTCAATATCGGGAATAACAAAATCGAGGGATCCGCTGATTGCTATGAGGTCTGCGATCTTAAATCCACGGCATATATGGTCAAGCGCACTGAGGTTTGAGAAATTCGGCGAGCGGAATTTCATACGATATGGGGATTTATTGCCATCGCTCACTACATAAACTCCCAGTTCACCACGGGCGGACTCTACCCGCTGATAATATTCGCCGGCAGGAAGTTTAAGCACCGCTTTCATCTTGGCGGTATAGTCTCCGGCAGGAATGTTGTCGATGAGCTGCTCGATGATATTCATCGACTCACGCATTTCTAACATCCTCATCATATAGCGTTCAAAGGTATCGCCTTTGGTCCCCAGGATCTCTTTGAAACCTACTCTATCATAAACGCCATAAGGATAACGTTTGCGAACATCGCAGGAAAATCCCGACGCGCGTCCTGTGGGACCGGTAACGCCATAGTCGATCGCTTCTTCCTTGGTAAGGATACCAACTCCTTTTGTCCTTTCCTGCATGATGACGTTCCCGGTGAGGATGCAATCATAATCATGGATCTTTTTCCGGAAATATTTAATGAAATCTTTAACCTTTTTCTGGAAATTGGGATGGATATCCTTCATCAAACCACCCGGTGTATAATAACTATGGAGTAAACGGGAACCACATGATTCCTCAAATGCATCAAGGATCTTTTCACGGTCGCGCATCCCGTAAAGCAAACAGGTCTGCCCACCCATGTCCATTCCGAAACAGCCCCACCACAGCTGGTGGGAGGCAATACGGGTCAATTCGTCCATGATGGTACGGATGTATTGTACCCGTTCCGGAACATCCACTTCAAGCGCTTTTTCAACAAGCAAACACACGACATGGTTGTTGATGTGGGCCGAGAGGTAGTCCATCCTGTCCGTGAGATGAATGACCTGGGGATAAGTGTCTTTTTCACACATTTTCTCGATTCCCCGGTGAATGTACCCGCAATGCGGTTTCAGGCTTGTTACCGTTTCTCCTTTGAGGGAGGCGACCAGCCGGAGGACCCCGTGGGTGGAAGGATGCTGGGGGCCAATATTAATATGGTATTCCTCCTCAATATTTCTGACAGGCGGGTTGATGTCTTCTTTCATACCTTACAGTTCTATGATATTTACTTCATCCACATAATCTTTACGCAAGGGATGCCCTTTCCAGCTCTCATCGAGAAAAATCCGGCGGAGGTCAGGATGGTTATTGAAGGTAATTCCCATAAGGTCATAAGCTTCCCTTTCGTGAAATTCAGCCGTTCCCCAAACATCGCATACGGTATCCACGGCTACATGATCGCGATCGGCAGTCCGTACCTTGAGTTCCAATTGATGTTTCAGTGTGGTTGATTCAAGGTGATAAACCACTTCGAAGAAATCGTTCCGGTCAACCGCTGTGAGGCAGAAGAGATAATCGAAAGCCAGGTCGGCTTCCTGCTTCAGTTTCAGGGCCAGGCCATGCATTTTATCCAGGGGGATGATGAAGGTTAGGAATTGTTTGCTTTCCTGATATTCGGCGTCGGGAACAAGCCCTGAAATACGTTCCTTCAATGTTGCATTATCCATGGGAGATAAATTCTATTTTAAATTTTCGGTTTTTCTCGGGTTTGTCAGGCTTTCCAGTTTGATCTTGCGTTGAAGTTGCATGACACCATAAAGTAAGGCCTCGGGCCGGACCGGACAGCCAGGAATATAAACATCCACCGGAATGATGTGGTCAACACCGCGAACAACATGGTAGGAATTATAAAAGAATGGGCCCCCGGAAACCGCACACGCACCCATGGCAATAACATATTTCGGATCCGACATCTGATCATATAACCGCTTGAGCACAGGGGCCATTTTGTTGACGATGGTACCGGCAACTACGATCATATCGGCTTGACGGGGACTGGCACGGTAAACTTCCATCCCGAACCGGGAAAAATCATGACGCGGGGCTGCTGCTGCCATCATCTCAATGGCACAGCAACTGGTTGCAAAAGTCAGCGGCCAGAGTGAATTTGACCGGCCCCAGTCTATGACAGCATCAAGGGTGGTTACCAGAATATTTCCACCCGATTGCTTATAAAGTTCCAGGGTTTCATTATCGCGGAAGTCGGCTTCCTTCATGCTTTTTATTCCCATTTCAAAGCTCCTTTCTTCCAGGCATATAAGAGACCTAATCCGAGTACTAAAAAGAAGATAATGATCTCAATAAAAGCAACCATACCCAGTTCTTTCATCACAACAGCCCATGGAAAGATAAAAACACTTTCTACATCGAAAACCAGGAAAATGATGGCAAAAAGATAATATCCCACATTGAACTGAAGCCAGGTATTCCCCTCGGTGGGGATCCCGCATTCATAAGGTTCGGATTTTTGAGGATTGGTGGAGTGCGGAGCTACAAAGTGGGCAAAAACAATGGCGAAACCCACCAGAAATGCCCCCACGATGAAAAAGAGAATCAGACTTTCAGCGCTCATAATGTGAAATAATTAACAGATGAGAAAGGCAAAGTTAAAAATTAATTTTTAACAACCTGACAAAAGAAATTGCCGCGTTTCATGACTTATTGCGTATTTCTCTGATTATCTGGCGCCTAAAAAATGCAAATAGAAAAACTTTAACGAACTGTTTGGTCCTTATTGATAAATAAAAAACTCAATAAGCCAATGGATTACAATTTACGCGCCGGTTTATCCCGGTATAGGCCATACTATAAGATAAACCACAGGTAGTATGAGAAAAATGTGGACCGTTTTTTGTTGACGATTTTTATCTGACATGAATATTTCCGATTCGATAAGAATAAATACTATTTTTGGAAAAACCTGTTTCTGATGTGGAAATTAGAATGAAACGTCTTTTGTCCGGATTGATCATACTTGTTTTATTTGTGCTTTTTTCCGCCCATTCACTTTGGGGCCAAACCCCGACCGGCTGGCCCGGATGTCAGGAGGATTGGCCTTCGGTTTTACTTACAGCCAATGATTGCCCATCAGAACACTGGGATCTTGTCTTCGAAGATGATTTCCTGAACTCAGCCCTAAACACCGATATCTGGATCCCAAGAACACCCTGGGGGGATCCATCGAATCATTCAACCTATAACCTTCCCGGAAATATAGTCCTGGAGAATGGAAACGCTCAGTTGCGGGTATTAAAAGAACCCGGAAATTACCCGGTACCCTGGTGCGGTCAGGACCCGGTCCTCACCTGGTATGATTGGACAGGGGCTGAAATGTGCACCTATGAACGGTTCCAATATGGCCGGTTTGAAATGAAATGCACCATCCCCAGGGGGGTGGGTTACTGGCCTGCCTTCTGGCTCTATTCCTCCACTCAGGACCATGCAGAAGAAATTGATATTTTCGAATTCTGGAATGAATGGATCTTTTATTGGTTCGGCTGGATAGACTGGTATAAAATGTCAAGAAACCAGAATTTGTCCATTCATCATTGTGACTGGGAGGAGGCATCTGAACATTTAGGCTGGGAATTCTGGAACGGTTCCTGGCTTTTTTCCATCGAATGGGATCCTTTTACGGTAAAATGGTTTGTCCGGGAAGCAGATAGCGGCGAAGAGGTTTTAATCCGTGAAGACTATCATTTTTATAATGCATCTGATAATGTGCCCATTTCAGGATGCAGTGAAATCCAACCCGGTAATTATTATCTGGTCAATACCACCTTCCCGACCATCCCGATGGGATTGATTGCCAGTTTTAAAATGGGATGGAACGTTATGGGGCCCAATAATAGCACACCGGATGAGGGCGCCCTGATCATAGATTATATAAAAGTCTTCCGTAAACGAAATTGTGATCTGATCATCCAGAAATGCTCCATGGGGGATCTGGCTGAATACCCGACAACAGTTTATGCAAAACAAATCCTTTTGGGAAATAACAATGAAAGTTGTTCCACCGACATTCAGGGATTAGATTTTAATTTCAAGGCTACTGAAAAAATAGTTTTACAACCCTATTTTCATGTTAAACCTGCTTTAAATTATCAGGTGTGCGGTAATACGACAAGATATAGTACTTTTACGGCAAAAGTTGAATCCTGCGATCGAAATAAATTGCCGGAAAAAATCTCTTCAGGATCAATATCAAATAAACAAATAAAAACAGCGTTAAAAAGCATTGCCGGGAAAACCGTTTCGGACAGTGAAACCATCTATGCGCCTAAACGATGCGAATTGTTTCCAAATCCTTCACATGGAGACATCACGCTGGTTTTTCCTGACCAGACAGATATTAAAAACATTGAGGTTTTTAACTACCTTGGCCAACTGATCAAAGAAGAAACAATTCCTGATAAGGTTCAACAAATAAAAATGAATATTGCCGGTGATCCCGGGGTTTATGTGATGATCATTCATTTTAATGATGACAGTATAATCCGAAAGAAAGCGCTGATCGAATGACCAGGACGACCATCAAAAAACAATAATGACCAATAACTTTCTCTTTAATAATGCTAAAAACAATCTCGTATGAAAAGAATGTCTGTGATCAAAATGTTTCTGTTACTCACAGTTGGTTTAACTTTCTTTTTCGGTTGTAAGAAAAACAGCTCCGAAGAAGATCCGGAATCCTCCGCGGTTTATGAACCAGT